>Ga0209237_1000093_pt1 | contig 42153 bp, 35 predicted proteins | sample GraSoi013_1_40cm_2_FD_185820 | JGI IMG/M metagenome (GOLD analysis project Ga0209237, IMG submission 185820) | Grasslands soil microbial communities from the Angelo Coastal Reserve, California, USA - Sample 10_02_2013_1_40cm (SPAdes) (version 2) | ecosystem: Environmental > Terrestrial > Soil >...
TCCTGAAGGGTTTGTGTAGGTTATCGAAATGTTCGCAGGGGTTGCTGGATAGAGATATCCGTTAACAGAAACGGTGTCGCCCGGTTTTGCGTTGAAGTTGGATGAGGAGAGAAGGATTACGCTGGGCGCTTTCCCAACCGTTGAGGACGCGGTATTGGAAGTTCCCATGTGAGTCTCATCGCCGTTCCATGTTGCCCTGATAGTGTATGAGCCTGGTCCCGAGGGGGTCCAGCTGGATGCGAATCGGCCTTGAGAATCGGTCATCACGGTTGCGAGTATCTGGTAGCTGCTCGAGGACCCTGTAGAATATTCCAAAAGAACCGGTGCTGAAGAGATGGTGGTCTGATCAGTAGCGTTCGTTAGCGTGCCCATGATGCTGATGGATTGGCCTGATACGGGCGATGACGGGGCTAGGGTCAGGCTGACCGTGCTATTCGCGAAGGCAACATCGCGTACTTCGAGGTATCCCTTGCCGGATAATTGACCACCGTCAATGATGTCCTGTTTTCCGGCTCTGCCGAGATCGCCTATTGTTATTGTGGATATGGGCGAGTTGATTGTGGGGGACAGGTAGGATTTCTGGAGAGTAAGGGTTGAACCGCTGAAAGACCAGACCCTAATTGTGCCGTAATAGATGTCTGTTGATCCGATAGGCATGTCTGCCTGTCCCGCGGTCACGATCTCTGTTGCTCCGCTTGCATCAACGTCGCCAGCTGCTACGTGAATAACATCTATGCTTGTCTGAGGGGAAGTGATCCAGGTAGTTCCAGCCTGCTGGGTTAGAGTTCCAGACCAGTCAGACCATACAGTGAGTTCAGCTCTCCATATTGGGAATGTCAAGTCCTGGCCCCCGACGATTATGTTTGCCTGACCGTTTCCGGTCAGGTCTTTGATCGCGACGGTTGTGGCTACAGTTCCCACTCCAGTCGTGAGCCAGTCGCGTGTTCCTTTGGGCGCGAGGGTTCCGGCGCCGGTCCATCCCCAGACGCGCAATTCACTCTGTGTGACCGTAGAATTGTTCGTGTAGCCTACGGTTACGATATCTGGTGTGCCGTTGTTGTTGGAGACATCGCCTGTGGCAACAGTGTATCCTTGGGACCCGGATCCTGTGGGACCGGGAGTAGTCCAGTTATAGAGCAAAACCTTGCTTAGGTTGACTCCGTCAAAAGACCAGATTCCGAGCTGTGCCCAGTCATTGGGACCAGGCATTCGATAGTAGCCTAGGGTTACTATCTGGTGAACGCCGTTGTGGCTCCAGATGGCGATGCTGCGAGTCTCAAGCGCGTTTCCAGGCCCTGTGAAGTTGTACGTTTTCTCTTTGACGAGGGACGAGCCGGTCCAGCGGAAGATGCCGATCTGAGAGGCAATAGTAGGCGTTCCCGTCGAGGGACCGATGTTGGCGATGAAAATAGTATCGTTGTGACCCGTTCCGGCGATATCGTTCACTGCGACGCCGGACAGGTAATAGTTGGGAGCGGGTGATTTGAACAGCGTGGTTGTTATAGTTTCCAACGGTGACGATATTGTTTGTTCCTGATGAGGCAGCGTCGGCCATTGTTACGCCGCTGGCCACCGCGTAATTAGCGATTGTTGAAGGCCAGGTATCAACCAGGGTCTGGTTCAAGCGATAATTCGCGTTTGCGTGAGGAAGAGAGATTATCGATAACGGTAAGAGGAAGAGGATTGCAAGCGAAACGGATCGGCGGTTCAATGTGGGTCTCGCGCAGAACGATCATGACTTGCCAAAACAGTTCTGATACCCAACAAAACAAGAACAGGTTACCAGTTGTCGGGTTTCCCAGCTGTGATCGTGTAGGATCGCTGTCGCATCGCCCAATGTCAGGCTACAGAAACAAACCTAACACACTGATAACGATTCCAAGAACCATCATGAACAAGGAATCAAACTGACGGTTCCGCTTATACGGGACCTTCTTCTTAAGAAACCACCACGTATGAACACTGTAGACCACTCCGACGTCGAAACGAGAATTCCGAGGCCAATCAAACTGACGTCCAAGGCTTGTTCGCGACCCTAACGTCGAGTATCAAACGCGGGTCGCATAACTAATCTGTAAACCAGCTTGCCGAGTTCGGCCAGAGCCAGTTTGTAAATGGTAGTAGTCTTCCTCCGTGGCCTTCGGGGATCGTTGGCTTCTCAAAGAAAAGGGTCCAGGCCAGGTCTACTCTTATCGCTCCCTCACGCACGGCATCTTCGAGTGTCAGTTTCATGGTCGCAGATGTCGTGTTGGAATGTCTTGTTGAGGATTTATCTTTCTCGGAGGTTCAGCGTTGTAGATTCTGCGATGTCTTTGGAATGCTGGGAAGGCCGAAGGGCCTCGTCCTCAAGCGGTTTAGCCAGAACGAGACTATAGGAACGTACCAGATGAAGAGTCTGATAGGCACTCCGAGGAAGAACCAGTCCCATGGAACAGCCAGAGATAGCAAGATTATGATTGTCAGAAGAGTTAGCCTGTTTCGGATTCTTCTGGGCCTTACCATCTGGTCGCCGTCAACAAGTTGTTTCTCTTCTTGTGAGATGATGTGTGCGAATCCAGCGAGGATGAGAAGTGTGCCTGCGTAGTCGATCGCGAACAGGATTGACGCGTAGTCTTGATCCACAGCAGTGTTGTACAGGGACACTGCCTGGTCGAACAGGTAGGGGATTATGGCGACAAGGATCAGCAGTAAAACGTTCAGGAATGTTACGAGACGAGTCTCGACAGGCAATACGGACATGTCGCTGGTATAGATGATCCAGCTGGTGATCAGGATCATGAAGACGAAGAGAAACTCGAGAATATTCCTGTTGATATCGCTGGCAGTGGAAGCCTGGTTGTTGGTTATGACCAGGCTGATGGCGCCGATAGATAGAGAGAGTCCGTAGATCAGGTCGGACAACGTCTTTGGTCGGGGCCGCGGATGTTTGCGGTGTTGCTCTCCCTCTTGCACTGACATTATCCAACTCGTTGCCTCGCTCGGTTATGATGACTTGTAGAAATAGACTGGGATGGGCCCCCGTCTTCTCACCCAGATAGGATCCTCGCGTATTCTTCAGCCTAGCCTGGCGTTTTTGAACATCTTGATCCTTGGTTTCTCGGATTCTTGGGCTGGGATGTTTGGCTTGTAGAGCTTGTCGACTTCTATCTGGAGCACCATCATCAATTCCTTGATCTTCATCGGCACGGCCCTCCTTCCATCCCATTCGTAATAGACATCGACCACTTCCCTTACGAATCCACGAGCTAAGCTGATCCATTCCAGGCCCAAGACGATCTCCTTCGTCAATTCGTGGCCTTGAACTTAGACGCGTCAGTAGACTGAAACTATTCTGATCTGCCGCGTTTCACCTTTCCGAGGGGCGCGGCAAAGCACTTTGACTACCCAGCCCGAGGGCGGTCGTGATTTCGCGGGTCTTCCCAGTATCACCGAACAGATCGAAAATCCCCAGGCAACACCCTTTCGCAGATACATAACAACATAGACCGGTGAGCCAAGCCTGTGGGTGTAAGAAATCGTCGATTTCCTGAATTTTCTATCAGCAGATAGCTTTCGATGGCACGATAATCGCAAGTATTTATTAAGAATACAACCCACCATCAAAGGTCCTACTTGCTCAAAACTGAGAATGGGAAAAGGCGTGACCCTTGAGAGGAATACCCTTTCTCCTCGCGTTAATTCTGTTGCTCGGAGTCGCTTTCTCTATTCCATCCCTGACTCACGCAAGCAATCCCAGTACAACGCTGACGATTGACGGATCGGCTCTTCAAGGCTGCAGTCACTACACGAACTCATGTTCCACTCTTTTCAGTACTTCAGGCTCTAATGACATTGTAATTGTTTCTGCGTTTGAAACTCTCGATCTTCAAGCCAGTTGTTCCTTCTCTATCAAGGACACTGCAGGACTCTCCTGGGAGCTGAGGGCTGCCGTGTCGGGTAGAAACGATGGAACGACGGCGAGCGACAGAGACCAGATAGCCGAATTCTGGGCGAGGAGCGCAAGTCCACTATCTTCCGACAACGTTACTGAGTCGATACTGGGCTGTGCCAGCTATGAGTATGGTGGCGAGTACAACGGACTCATGGTCTATGGCATCAGCGGGGCGAACTTTCAGAATCCCTTCGACGCTAACAGTTCCCTGCCCGCGTCGGTCAGCGGCCACAATGGCATACCGGCTGCTCTCATATCAACTAGCAATCCTAGTGACATCGTGATAGGAGTCGCACTGCAGAGCACCTATGGAGTATTGAGCCCAGGATCAGGGTTCACTCTCATCAGTACAGGTGGCGGGTACTCGGTCTCCGAATACGCCGTTGTCAATTCGCCAGTCACCAACTTCCCTGTGACGTTCAGTGATGGCGCAAACTGGTACTGGGAGGTTATAGCTGACGCGGTTCAGGCAGCGAATACTACGCCCGACTTCGGTCTCAGCACGAGTCCCAGCAGCCTCACTGTCACCGCCGGTTCCTCTGGAACATCCACCGTCAACGTGACCCGTATCAACAATTTCAATGGCACGGTCAATTTGCAGGCAACCGTGAGCCCGGCTGGACCAGGTCTAAGCCTCAACCCATCCAGTATCCCCATTCCCCCTGGCGGGTCTGGAAGCGCTGTTCTGACCGTTTCAACCACTAACGCTACTGCGCCAGCCATTTACAAAGTAGCGATAATTGGGACAAGCGGCTCGGGTTCACACATGACCACGGTCACTGTCAACGTCGTCGCCCCGGTGACTGGCCCACTTCGCATCGACGCCTCGACTGTGGCGGGATGCGGTCACAATACCAACTCCTGCTCAGCGACGTTGAGCACGCTGCACGGATCTGACCTAGTTATTGTCTATACGATGGAGAGTCTTGATCTCCAGCCACGCTGCAACTTCTCTGTCAACGACACTGCGGGATTATACTGGACATTGAGAGGAAGTGTCTCCGGCAGAAACGACGGGACGACAGGAACTAACCGGGATCAGGTCGCAGAGTTCTGGGCCGCGAGTCCCAGCGTGCTTTCTTCCGACACTATTACCGAGTCGATATCAGGCTGCGCGAGCCTCGAATACGGAGGCGAGTACAACAGCCTGCTGGTTGTCGCAATTGCAGGGGCCAACCTTAGTACTCCGTTCGACCCCAACATTTCTCTGCCGGGATCTGCTAGCGGATACGGCAACACACCCACACTGACATTATCCACTAGTAACAGCCAGGCAGCAAACGGTAACTTTTGACGGGGTTACCTTATCGCTCTCCGGGAACTTTATCGTGAACACAACCAGCAAGACAGTGACTGGAACAATATCGGTCACTGCGACAGACAGCACCACCGGGCAGACACTGTTCGCAAAGACCTTTACTGTATCACTAAGCTATGGGTCAAGGTCAACGGCAAGATTCGTGCTTTCAATACTCGCGGGCAGCTCCTGGCTGGGAGCCACATGTAGCATTAACGCTTCCACTGACACGGCGAGCTGTATAGTGTCTCGAGACCCCGACGTGAACCATGATGGATCAATTAGCTTGCAAGACGTGTCTCAGGTCTTTTACGCGTACGGTTCGTCGAAGGGGGATGCACGATACAATCCCTCACTTGACCTGTACGGGTATGGAACTATCAATCTATTTGACGCGTCGCTTGCAGCCATTGACTACGGGTTGCCTGTTCTTAGCTAGCCCGAGAGTCCAAGCCCAACACATGTAGGCAATACCGCCTACAAGCCTGCCACCACTGCACCAGCGGGTCTGAGATGAATCCGGGCTCTACCAGCTACCGGGGTTATTCTTCGGACTCCAATTCTACTCGGTACTACCTGTTCGTTGGGCTTCGGAAAGAAAAAGGGGAGTGCTCATAAGAGCACTAGTGGGGGTTCCTAGCAGAGGAAGTAACAGTTTGCGCGGACATACTCGTCCTTGTAACGGTTTACCGTATGCCCGAAGGCAGCTCGGGTGGTTGCAGGGCTGGGGATTCCTATTTCGCGTTTTAGCGGAGAGAGGTATTTGGTTACGAGTGCCTTGGTCTGTTCGCCGATACACGCAACACCCCGGTTCGAAAGTATTGACGAGCCGATTAAGCTCGGGAGATTTCCCAAAGAGTCGCCTGTCCAAGAGAACACGTCGCAGGATTCTGCTTCCGCGTCATGTTTCTCGAAAAGTGACGCTTCGGCTTTGTTTGCAGTTTCCAAAGTGAGCAAATAGACGCGCCGATCCGTGACGCTCGCGTTGAATCCTTCGAGCTTTCGGACTACTGTTTTGCCATCGCCGTAGAATGCATGTACTTCAGGAGAAAATGACATGTCGGTGCATGGAGGAGCCATCTGTTTCTTCATGGACACAACCCATGCTAGGGGCTCCATAAGAAAGAGTCAGAAACTGACGTACGAAGTATGGTGAAAGATCTTAGTTCCCTGCTAGAACGACGCTTCTCTAATTCTTCTCTGAGAGAGTAGCAAAACTGCTACCGCGGTAATGCCAAGTCCTGATACTAGATATGTGGTAGGAAGGCCTATCATATCCGCTATTGAACCAGCAACTGCCCCTGCGATCGATCCTGCCACCAGGGAGGTCGCGATATACGTGCTCAACACGCGGCCCATGAGGCGTTTTGGAGTGGTAGCTTGGAAGAACGACATTACCGTGATATCATAGACGGATATGCTAAGGCCTGCGACGACAAACAGCCCGAGGGCGAAAGCCAAGCTTGTGTTGATGCTCAGCAGCCCTATTGCGACAGCAAAGAGGAGAGGGGAAAAGAGAAGAGAACGTCCGATGCTTTTTCCTTTGACAACCCTTCCGGCTGCCAAATAGCCGATGATTTGGCCGAGGGTCAGAGCGGCAAGAAGTAATCCGAAACTTTGATCTACTATGTGCAGGACTACTGAGGCGTAGACTATTGGAAAGGCCGTCGCGACTGTGAAGAAGAAATCTATTGGGAGAAATGCAATTATCACGTTCCTGGTTGTCGGAGTACGGGATAGGTAGGTTGCTACCTCTTTCATCCCAGATCTGAGCGACAATTGTCTAGGTTCGACAGCGTTTGTTATCCCTGTCATGGGAACCATTGTAACAGCCGCAAGAAGAAATGTCAGGCCGCTTAGCAGAATTGTGCCGAGGGCACCGAGCACAACTAGGGTAACAATGCTTGTGCCATAGATTAGAAGCTGTGTCACGTCGCCAGTAGATTCGAGGAGTGCATTTGCAAATGGAAGTTCGTCTGAACCGACAATCTCCGGGATGATTGCGTGTCGAGCTGGGTGGGAAAACGAGCTAGCGAAGGAGAGTGCCGCTACAAACGCGAGGATCACAGCAATTTGCGATGCTACATTAAGAAGGCTCAGAGCCAGTAGTATGATTAGAGCCGACCTGGCAACATAGGTATAGATTATAGTACCTCTCTTGTTCCATTTGTCCAAGTACGTCCCGACGACGAGACCAAATGAAGCGTTTGGTGCCGTCTGAGCGACAAATAGAAGACCGATGGCGAAAGCCGATCGGGTTACTGTGAAAACCAGCCATACCACTGCCACTTGAAAGAAAACTGCGCCCATAGACGCAAAAGTGCTCGAAGCAAGGAGTGCCGCAAAATTTCTGTCTCGGATGAGTCTGGCGTAAGGACTCCAGGAGTTCAATGGATGGGTTCTGTCAGCATGGCCCGTCAACTTCGGATCAGAGATCTATACGTCTTCAGCCAACTAGTTCCCTTTTCCGTTGTCACGTAAGAAACTCGGTCAGCTCCGTCTACAGTGCAAATCAACCCGCCATCGACTAGCTCTTCGATGCATCGTTTTGCAAGTCGACGGTTCAGATTAACATACACAATGATCCTACTGAGAGATAGACCGTCACAGCACGCGGCTTTGAGGATAGAGTAATGTATGTCGAGGTGAGACCTCCTGGGCCGGAGACCTCTTAACAACTGCGGAGTAACCGAATCTGCCGGGGACAGTTTTCTTAATAAGAATATTGTTTTGGTTGAATGTGGTGTGTTTGTGTCTCATTTCTGAACCAACATTACATTTGTTTCAGAGGGTATTCCGATCGGTCTTTGACTCGTTGTTAGCCTCAAAAAACTGACCTACTTTCATCCTATCAACTAGAACTCATGAACGCCCGGTTGGTCGTGAGGCCTTTCCTCTCCAATAAACTAGATCTGGGTAAGTGCAGCCGCTGGAAAAGCTCTACCTAGGCTAGTTCCTGTAACAGCGTAGGTTCTACTTTGCGATAAACTAGACTCGGATCCAAAATCTCTTTGTGAACGGTCAGCAGGTCCTTCTTGATGGATATCCCAAACAGTCTCTCGTTTTCTTCCAGAAACGGAAGAATGAGCTCCCAGTCTTTCATTGTGAAATCTACCAGTCTTCCGCCGTTAAGTTGGTCGCTGCTGACTCGCCGGTGAGGGTCTCGGATGAAAATGGCTCCACCCGACGCCAGGGAGAAGAGGTTGCCTCCCGGATACGGTGTTTCTTGCTCAACGAACCGTCCATCATGTGTTGTCTCTAAACCGTTAACCATGTGTTGTCTCTAAACCGTTAACCACCACAAATCCACCACCATCGTATGGGTCTCCAGCCATGAAGGACTCAGCTAGATAATCGAGGCACGTCCCATTGATCACAACCTTGGGCTTACCGACGGCATTGATGAGTGGTCTCCCAGCCGTGTTGCCTAGCAAGTAGACGTGGCCTCCTTTCGCAGCATACATGAACGCCTGTCCAATGTCACCATGAACCACCAATTTTCCATACTTCATTATCTGGGCAGCTTGGTCTTGAGCAGCACCATGAACGGTTATCTCGCAGCCGTCAACACCCGACGCGGCATAATCACCTACATCTCCGTAACAATCAATCTTCAAACTGTTCGTCCGCGGACCGAGGCCGCTTCCAATGAACCTGTGGCCTCGCAGGTTGTAGAGGAGAAGGTTCTTCCATCCTTGACCATATGCGTCAACCACGAACCGAGCTGCGCTCTCGTCTCCTTCAGCCGGAAACTCCAGTGCATCAACAACCAGCACTTGCTCGTCAAACCCTGGATGTATCAATCTGGATCTGTTCTTCCAGTCTAGTCGAGTGTACAGGTCATAGTTCGAGAGTGAGATAGATGAGAAGACATCGTTCAACGTTTCAGAGTATAGCTGTAATAGTGAGCTTCGTTTCTTTCTCCCCGTATCATAGATTCTGTCGTATAGTAGTGAGAGTGTTTTTATCGCGAATTGTCGGGACTCTTGTCCCTTCATAGCCAATCTTTTCAATTCTTCAAGAATCTCCCCTGCATACTGGAAGCCCGCATCCCTCAACGCTGGACGAATATACTCGTAGAATCCCGACGGGTCCTGCGTACCGGGACCCTTCTGCAGCTGTATCGCAATACTCGCGTTCAGGGAGACCGAAGAGCCCACATTCGGCAACCAGTCCTGTTTGGGAAGATCGATGATATTTCCAAACTTGTCAGCGCACTCCAGCTCCTTCCCATCCTCACCGTCTCTGACGGTAAAGAGAAACGCCCCACCATCGGTGAAGCTTCCACCCCTTGCATTCCAGTAAGAATCCGCAAATCTACTCGGAATTCTCTGATCTTCCTGCAATTTTCCCAGTACGGCGTTGATCGCCTGTCTCTCCGACGCAATAATCCCGATCTTGATCGGCCCCTCCTGCACCGCAAACACTTGCGGCCTCAGCATCGAAGTATCCGTAATCCCGAGCAACTGCCACGCATTCTCCTCCACATCATTCCTAGCTACAATGAAGAACCATGGGCCATCCGGGGACCCGTGAATATGCGTCGACTGTATCAATCGGTAGATCTTTTTCTTCTCCTCCGGCAGCATCTCAAAATCTCTCTCAGTTGTCGGTGCCAGAGCTTCTATCAGATATTCCAGTGGGTACTTGTAGACGCGGCTGAGAAGGTCGAACAGTAACACCGAGACCTCGGTATCCGTCAAGAACAACGGGTGAATGTTCCGCTGGGCCAGATACTCCATTATCGAATGATAATTTGCAAAATCCCCGTTATGCACCAACGCCTCGTGCAAACCCACGAAAGGATGCGCGCCGCCTGGATGCCAGACTCGGCCCTTCGTCGGATACCGATGATGACCAATCCAGACATGAGCCTTGAAGTCCTCTAATCGGTAATACTTGACAACGTCATCCCCGTAACCTACCAGTTTCAATACAACCATGTTTTTTCCATGGCTGACAACGAATGCCTTCTTCTCGCCCAGAGAGGAATAGTACTGCTGATTCAGTCGGTAAGAGTTCTGGTAGAGAAATTCGTCCTCTACTTCGTTTTCCTTGAGACTCTCCAGACCATTCTTACGAGCAAATTCCGCGAGAACATCTCTCTTGATCCTGACAAAGTACCGGTAAACCTCGGGCGGTTCTACTTCCAGACCTGAAATCGAATGATAATCGTCAACAGCCTGGACCCTCGCCTTATAGTCAACCACAAAGAACGGTCGAACATGCTCGTCCTCAACCCTCTCTCTAACCGATTTGTCGAGATAGGCAATCTGTAGGATGTAATCTTCTTCCAGGATTTTCCTAGAAACACCCAGCTGTTCCGGGACCAAGCCAACAGCAGCAATCCCTCCTCCTTTCCCGTTTCCCCGGTTCCGCATCTGGACAAGAGATTGGAGAAGATATTTTCCTTCAAGCGGAGCATTACATGCGAGGCCAACAACGCCACACCCACCCTCCGCCTCCTGCTTGCCAACCGGGACCATGTCTACAGGCAGCGATCTTCGCGAATCAATAATCCTCTCTCCCGTCAATTCTCTCACTTGTACCTCACAAGCAGGTCCTTTCTTCCCCGTAATTCCCGAATGTTCTTCAATCCGAAACCTGCCAGAATCCATCTCAGCCGCTTCGTCCAAGCGGTGTAGAGATTGACAATCCTCTGTTCTCCCCATTCAGGCTCGATGAATTGTGACAATTCCGGGTCCGTTGTGGTTATCCCGACTTGGCATCCGCGTCCCCTTTCACAATTACCACAATGAGTACAACCAACAGCCACCGCTTCAGCAGTCGCAACCACACACCCATCCGCTCCTAACGCAATCGCCTTTGCGATATCATCAGCCGTTCTGATACCACCACTAGCTATCAATACAATGTCGTCCCGGACCCCTTCAGACACTAGATAATCGTGGACCTTTGGAATCGCATACTCTATCGGCATTGCAATGTTCTTCTTTGCGATCTCTGGCGCCGCCCCCGTCCCACCGTACCCACCGTCGATGTGGATGATGTTCGCTCCAGCATAGTAGCTTCCAATCGCCACCATATCCACATCCGTCGGCGTGGACACTTTCACCGAGACAAGCGCTCGTGGATTCACAGTTTTGATCCAGTCAACATGCTTCTTGTGGTCCTCCACCGAATAGACACTATGGAAAGGAAACGGCGAGTAAAGACTGGTAAACATCGAGGACTCCCTCATCTTCGCAACCTCCGACGTCACCTTGTCCGCTAGCAAATGCCCGCCCAATCCTGGTTTTGCGCCTTGCGCGTACTTGAACTCGACAATTGGCGCGTACTGTATCGTCTCCTCCCGAACCCCGAACATACCCGTCGCAACCTGCGTAATCACATGATCACGATACGGAACAATAGCATCCGGGTAACCACCCTCACCAGTAGACGTGTACGTCCCAATCTTCTGCGCCGCCCGCACCCGCGCAAGCATGAAATTGAGACTGATGGATCCAAAAGACATACCCCCACCATAGATCGGCAACGGAATCTCGATTTTCCGACCTTCTCCTCTCTTGTTCAGCGAGATCGAAAGATCGACACTATCCTGATCAACTTTCGGAAAACCATTGTTCTTCCATCCCAGAACATCAAAACCCCCACCCGAATCCCCAATCTTATGCTCCAGGCCATTCTTCGGCAGATCCCCTGTCAACGCCATCTCGTAAGTCGCCAGAATCAGCTCCGCGGTCCACCGCTTGTTCCCCAAACCCGCCGGCAACCCATGCCGCAGTGTCGGAAGAACCTCTAACCCATGATGGATTCTTTCCGAATGTTTCTCGACAATTAGTTCTTGGTTGCCCATGCTATCCCCTTGAACGAATGCTCCCGCAGCTCCGCGTCCATCATCGACCGGCCAATATCCCCGCGCAACCGCCGGACATCACGCATCCCCATCGCGCTAAGAATCTCAATCAACTGATCATGCCAGACACCAAACAGGTTCACGAGACGCTGGGTACCCCACGCTGGGTCAATTTTTCTAGGTCTCAACTTGTATGTTCCTCTCTTCTGAGTCTCACCTAGAAACTCTGCCTGCAACGCAACCAGAACAGTCGTATCAATCCCGACAAGATCCGCCCCACAGATGATCGCCTTGGGAACATGCTCAGCCAAGGTAATCCCCCCACTCGCGATAATCGTCACTTGGTCTCGCAATCCCTCTTTGACCAGTAGCTGGTGGACTTCTTTCAGAGACTCGGAGATATGTTTCGGATCCTCGGAATAATCCTGGCCATGATAGTCAGCGTACAAGTGCAGCCCGTGCACGCCCTCTCGTGCCAGCTTGCACGCAACCAAACCGGACTCTTCCCTTAGAGGAACTCTCGCGATAACAATCGAGGACTGGAGACTATCCGACAGTTTCTCGGACAAATCCGATCTCTCACCATCATACTCGACGATACTCGGCCTCTTCTCCAGGGTCTCGTCGAGGCTGTTGTCGTCCACAATCGGAATCATCCTCTCCCGGTAATCTTCGCCTCTCGTTTGGTCGTGGGTGACAAAGAAGGTCCCGAGCTTCCTTGCAGCCTTTCCGACAGCATTCCAAACATCAAACTCCAACGCGGGGAGATCATCGAAAATTATCGGAACAGGAACCTGAACAGACGAAGGACTCTGATCTATCTTGCCAAAATCTACTCTAGTCGGTTTCCTGCCAATATCAACACAGGTGGAGATATACTCGCGACCATAAACACCATCCCTGGTCGGCCGAACGATCTCTGACATGTCCGTCCACATCCCATCAAAACCCTCACCCCCAAACGCCCCCTTGTACCCCATCCCCTTAACCGGAATCTTCCCAGTAGACGCCTCATTCCAGATGGTAAAGACCGCTTCCGGCGTCCAGAACGAGTCACCAAGCGTCTTGTACTCGTCCGACTGTTTCACGGCCATGATGTGCGGGTATTCCTGGACACACCTCATGCAGCCGACACACTTGTGCTTCAGCGGCTTGAACCCGCCAAACCGCCCCCCGAAAACACCGTAGATGCAAGGTCGAGAGAGAACGACTTCCTTGTTGAGCTTGTATTCGAAAGCCTCGTGCACCAGCATAGCCGCAAGCCGCAGCTTTTTCGCGCTCACGTCGAACTTGTTCGGAATCTGATACACATGCGGAGCAGGTTTCGTCTCTATCCTGAAACGCTCATACTTAGAGGGCTTACTTGTTTCAGAGTCCAAGACTAAGCCCACTTTTGCCCTCTACAAACACACAGGAGAGAGGGAATCCGCGGAACGAATATAAGTTCTCTGCGGTTCGAACCAAACGTTTGTCCAGAAATTACGGTAGCAATATGAATCACAAAATCTCGCACAACGATCCAGGTTCACGACAGTCGGTATTCGACAATATCGAGTTTCGATAATATCTAGTCTCGAAATTTTCGCCGGGCAAGACATTCCTTATCTTCCCATTTCCATTCACCGGTGTTTGAGAAAAAAATGGTTAGTAATAGGTCAATGAAAACACTCAAGGTTGTACTACTCATATCAGCCTCAGTTCTCATCACCGCAGGAGTAGTCTTCACGGTCAAAGCACCGCTACTTTGCACACCTGTAGTGACGAGTCGGGGAGCACTCACAACCGCTGCTATAGACACGATGACTGGGACGATTGACGCGACGGGCTGTGATATTGGCGACTATATCGCCACGAGCCTAACCGTCTCCTCGCTGACTGTACACGACGCTGACAAGTACGGTATCTTCGTTGACAGCGGACTTGGCTCCATAACAGTCTCGATCACCGGTGCAACCGTTTACAAAATAGGAGCCCACACAGGCGCAGTGTTCACGCCCGATGGAGTACAGAAGGGAATCGGCATAATCTATGACAGTGGTGATGCCGGACCTCAAGCAACCGGCAGCATAGACTCGAGCACAGTATACGCCTATCAGAAGGGCGGAATAGAAGTCAATCGCAACAGCAACGTAACCACGACCAACAATGTCATCACAGGACTCGGACATGTAGACTTCATAGCTCAGAACGGCATCGAGTACGCCCGAGACGCCACTGGAATAATTCGAAACAACACGGTTTCCGCCAACTTCTACACAGGCAAAACTGGACTCTTAGCTAGCGGCTCACCCTGCGGAGGCACCTATCCGGCCTGCCCACCTGGACGACAATACGTCTCCTGCGGAATACTGCTCGTCCTTATCGACCCCAGCCAGATTCAAAGAGGACAAAACGACCTCAACGCTTCTCCTCCAAACGACAACCAGAGAAACTTCGCCGTAGTCACCGACGCGATAACCGACTAAACTAACTGACCAACAGGAAAAGAGGCCACCAAACCCCCCTTTCCCTCTTTTCTAGAACCGCTACGCGAACGCGGTTGAGGACATTTGTTCGGCTGTTCAATTGTTTTGGATTATATCAGAAGATTCAGTCTTCGCTGGCTGAGAAAAAATGGGACAAGAAACAGTTCAACCAAGAGTCAGAAAGAGTAGACGTCGGATAGTCCTAGCTATTGTACTGGTGCTCGTTGCGGTCGGCGCTGTCGCAGGAGTCCTATTCGAAGCGCCTTCGAACACGCAGATAAGCATACGAGACCCACCGCAATCATCGTACGATCCTACCATACAAGCGATCTATGTGACCTTCACCAGCATTGAAGTCCATGTAGCCAACGCGCACAACGATAGCGGCTGGACCACCATAACCACCAGTGCAACAATCAACCTGTTCACAGTGCTAAACGTATCCAAGGTTCTCGGCAAGGCCTCAGTTCCTCCTGGCAAGTACACAGAACTAAGGTTCAATGTTAGCAAGGTCATAGTGACCATAAGCGGACTCAACGTGACCTTCACCATACCCAGCGGATCATTGAAGGTGCCGATTACTGGCGGAGGATTCCAAGCCTACGGCGCTCTCACCGTCAATGTGGAACTCGACCTCTCCTTCAGAACCACTGAGATACTGAACAACCCAACGTCTACATTGAATCCAGTGGCTACGGCAAAAGTAGCCTAGCAACGGGCTACTAACCCCTCGAATTCCATCACAACCACTCGCCTCATCTGAGGCGCCGGATCCGACAAGACCGTCATCCCTCTTTTTTGTAAACAATCTCGGTCCTGCGTCAGCCCAATGGGTACAACCCCAGTGGATCGGGAAAAATCGGTTCTAATGACGGAAGAGTTGGGAAACTTAGTGAGTGGTCATTCGCGAACGAGATTCTTAATCGTCTACGCCCTAGGGAAGTTAGAAGCAGAGTTCGAAAAAAGGGTGTGGGCTCTTTCTCTGGAGCACGAGAATTGACGCGTCTACTTGTCGAGCCTTGTGAGAGCTGCTGATATAGCGGTTATGGTTGAGACTAGTACTAGAGCAGCCCCGACGATCAATGCTATGGCTTGGGCAATGATCTGGTTTGTAGAGAGGCTGGCTGCGCGGCTGATCAGGAAGTATCCGATGCCGTAGAACACTGCTCCAATTACGAATGCTTTCGTGTGGTCGAGTATTCGAGGAAGCACTTGGGGTAGTGGATTGTGGTCGGATAGGGTTGTTGTTGCTAGGTATATGGCTGCGATGAACGCGTAGCCGGCGACGATGAGTACTGCCCATCCCTGTACGGTGGCGCTGGTCTCCGAGATCAGGCTGCTCGCTGTTGTTACCAGGTAGAGATTGAGTGCCAGTAGTATAGCGCCAACGCCAAGGTTCTGCCAGTGCTTGAAGGCTCTTGTCATCGGTTCCATCTGTATTGTTTCTGCCGACATTTTTCTTCGAAACGCCGGGGGCGTCGCGGCCCGGATGATAAAGCTAAGTCTGTTCAGATCGTTGGACAACGAAAAACGAACAATAACGTCGGCCAAGGAACATTTTCGCCGATTTTGCTTCTTCTCGATGAATGCTAGTGATTTGGATCAAAGGAGCAGGGCGTTACTTAATCGGGTCTTCACACGCAACAACACTGTTCAGGTGTGTTGTATGCGACGAATTTGTACCCTAATCCAAAGATGTGTGAGCCGAGAGACCTGAACTCCAACCAGGTCGAATTGTAGGCTTTCCATCCGCAATGTCTGGCCACATGGTAATCGGCCGGAACCATCCGCAATGTCTGGCCACGTAGTAATCGGCCGGAATTGGGATACTAGTTTGACCTTGGACAGGGACTACTGGAGTTAGAAAGAAGAATACCAATCCCGCTGATGCTAATGCCACAATGGTCTTCTGTTTATTTGTAAGAGTCACTGCCTTCACCAAAGAGAGACATCAATTTAGTGGTTAGGAAACTGGATCAGAATATTCTTTGCGGGCCCTTGTTTCTATAAGTCAGATAGATCGAGAACTTGTCAGATAGACACGCTCATTTACTGGAAATTTTGGCTCTTTCAAGTATCTCTTCTATGACCTCGCTCTTTGCGTCCGCATAATTTTGCACGTACTTCCACTTCTTACTCGCCAGGTTGCGTTTGGAGCGGGCGTAGAGTTCGCGGTCGGCCTCGCTCGTCCGCAACCAGTCTCGAAGCATCAGCGTTCTGAGAATCTCCTCCGATCCCTGTGTGAAAACGTGCAAGTTGATGTTCGTGTCAGGACCCTTGAAGAGGCGATGCTGGTGCCAATCGGGCTCGCGGATCCGGAGCACATAGCCTGCCGCCTCGAGTTCAGTAACATACGACGGTTCATCAGCGGAGTTAGCCACAACGAGAAGGATGTCGATAATCGGCTTGGCCACGAGCCCAGGCACCGAAGTCGAGCCAACATGCTCCACCATGATTAATCGTTCGCCAAGGGCAGCCTTGATCCGCTTGGCTTCGCGGGCGAAGTTCTTGGGCCATGCAGGATCGTATTCTACAAGAGTGATTTGGGCGTCATGGGGTTTGAGTTCGCCAACGACAGTGCGCCGGAGTTGTTCTTCAGTCATCGGTGGAGAAGGTTTCTTACGCTCTGCCATGTTTGTGCCGCTCCAAGCTCAGTAGACTCCTGGCTCTCAGTAGGCATATTCTTTTCTCCCGGAATGGCAAGGCTCTCGTTTGATTGCTATTTGATCGTGAGGCAGGACACGTTGAGTCTATTGGATAATCCCGCATGGAATGCTCTATCAACAGTTCACGCTTCCTTCGCTCAAGGCAACGAACTAGCCAAGCGATATCCGACTGACGTCGCTCCCATTGCGGCGACACGCGATCAATCTCCAGAATCATATCGTTCCCTTGCCCAGTTGCTTGGCCCTCAAGGAACAACTGCCCTCGCCTTCGTCACGATGCCTCACTTTCCCGCCGGCTGGAACGTTGTTCGCACGTTGCCCAATGCCCAGATGGTGTGGAATCGCTCAGCGGTCTCGGAAGTGAAGCGGCGCGGAGAGGATCTCAGCATTTCACACATTGATGAGATGCTCGCGCTCACTGAGCTGAACAAGCTCGGCCGATTCCGCAAACGAGCACCTGAACTAGGATCATACATCGGACTTCACGAATCCGGCCGGCTTGTGTCTATGGCGGGGGAAGGATTCCGATTCCCTGGATACACCGAGATAAGCGTCGTCTGCACACATCCCGATTACCGGGGACGTGGATACGCCAGCTCACTAGTTTCTGCGCTCATCCAGAAGATCACAAGGAGAGGTGAGACTCCGTTCCTTCACGTTGGCACGGATAATGCTGAAGCAATACGTGTATATGAGAAACTTGGCTTCGCGACTAGGCTCACAATAACTTTCGCGATTGTGAAAACCTCGTGATCAACTCGACTAGAGTCTAGAACGGCCACAAGGAAAAATATTGGACCAGCGAACACTTCGCAATGTCTCGTAGTGACTGGTAACTCGATAGTACTGTGGAGACCGGTTGTAGGTTTCGATTCGCTTAACCCCCAACAGGGAACGTTGCTAGTCCGGCGAGACGGGATAGTAAAAGGGGAGAGACGGCCACGCGCTACATATTGACCGTTGACTTCGAAGAAGACAATGACATCGACAGTTTCATCCGGTTTGTCCAGTACCACACCAAACGCCTGAAATGCCCAAGCAAAGACGTGTTCATCCGGCTCGCTCACGAATGGGAAAAACAGCTGGTGAGCCACCCTGAGCCAAACAACGGCAATGGTTTCAAGAAAGAGAAGAAAAAAACGCTCAAAGAACCATCCGAGTAAGTTCAAGATCCGGGTACGATACAAGTACCACTACTACCGCTGGATCAACACCCAAGACTACGGCAGCTTCAAAGACATCTACGAAAAATACAAAGACAAAGGATACTCATTCTGGTGCGTCCCCAAGGGAGACACAGTGTTCACCAACCCTGGAATAGAATCGATGGGCGAGCATCTAGACTCGATTGTATCGGCGAACGGAAATTATGAGCTTCCATCTCGGTATTTCGAGAGAGATTATTCTGGCGACCTTGTTGTCGTAAAGCCCTTCCTTCTTCCAGAGACGCGGCTTACTCCAGAGCACCCGGTCTTATCATGCGAATCGCATCCCCAAAAATCGAAATGGTACGATCATCAAACCAGACCATCGCTGAAAGAAACATGGAAACCCGCAGGAGAGCTAACGGAGAAAGATTGGGTCTTCTTCCCACAATTCAAAGGGAATAGAGAAGGAGATCCGGAACTTCTCTACCTTCTCGGCCTGTACATGGCCGAAGGATATCCTACCGGCAATCAAGTGTACTTTGCACTTGGACACAAGGAAAGACAACTTGCAGAGCATATTCTTCAGATGGCAGAAAAACATTGGAGTGTCAAGGGCACGATCAACCATCACAGAACTGGACTGCTCGTACGCTTTTCCAAACCCGCCTTGGCCAATTTCATGAGAAAAGAGTTCGGCAGCAGAGCAGTCAGTAAGAAAATCCCGTCGTGGATTATTGAACAACGTGATCCTCAACCCTTTCTCGAGGGATGGTTGAAGGGAGATGGTTTCAAGCGTGGAAATACGCAGAGACTCTCGACGTCATCCAAAACAGCCGCCTATCAGGCGCTTCTCATCGGTTCCCGAGTCGGCGTTCTACCGGCCATCTACAAGGACGACAGAAAGGAACGAGGTATGATCCAAGGGCGAAAGGTCAACGCGAAGCCATCATACGAGATACGATTCCATCAAGACGGCAGCAAATACTCAAACAAACCAAGTCACCTAGTCAAGACGGAAAACGGCTTCTGGGTCAAGATAAACAAGATAGAGAGAGAAAAATTCTCAGGCAAGGTCTGCAACATGGAGACACCATCAAACACTTACCTCCTATCCTTCATAGTACACAACTGTGCGGATTTGCCCCCGGAGTATTCCAGCCAGGATGGAACATGGACAGGCTACCGATTAGATGGCGACAAGACCCATACGGAATCGACATTGAAAAGATACGGGCGGCACAAGGCTTGGATCGACAGCAGTTACAAGTTCGAGGGGAAAAGTGTCATTTTAGTCTACAATGCTGGGACGAAACTACACTCGGAATTTTTTAGGGGTCCATAGGATTCTATCAATTCTTCCTTAGATTTTCAGCCTCCTCTATCGGCTAAGTATCTTGATTTGTTGAAGAAACTCGCTTGAGGCATTCGCGGGCTCTCAACCAAACCAGGAGGAGATCTCATGAAGATCACACCCGGAATCGATGAGAGCAAGTCAGTTAGTGCGCAAGGACAATCCAGTAGAACTCCTTGGAACAAGGGTCTCAAAGAACACGCCTGCAAGAACCCGGATACTTGTTATCACAAGATCAAGCCTGCGGGAATGAAGCGACCCGGTCAGTCCGAAGCAATGAAACGCGTCTACGCAGAAAAACCTGGACTCGTTGAAGTCAGACGACAGCAAATGGCCGAAAGATGGAGACTGGGTCTAATGAACAGGGCCAAGATCATGGAGGGAGTAATTCGATCTCTTGCGTATCGCAGACCCATGTCAACTGAAGGCAGAGCCAGACAAATCAGTGCGGCCCAGAAGACTGCCGCCGTACTGAATTCAAAGATAGTGCCTGAACACAACGCGAAAGTTGCAGCACGAATGCGGGAGTTAATGTCGATGGGGGTTCAACTCATCTACGTCGATCTAAAAGGGCATCAGAAACCGGACCTCATATGGTTCGATGGAAAGAGAATAGTCAGTGAGGACATCAAATCCACAGGTACAAGTGAGATAGAAAAGGAAATTATCGTGACTTAATGCCCAGTTTCACAGGAAGTCCCAACCCCAAAATCAGCGCGATTTTCATTTACCTTATCGTCGAAAAACGCGTTTCCTCAAGCTAGTGGTTGCTCGTCACTACACGTGACTGTCGAATGTGACCACGTGAAGTGAGCGACACTTAAGAGACACAGTTCAATCCTATCTCAGCATGGAGACAGCGACCGTCCAGAAGGACACCCTCTGGCGGAATACCAACTTCCTGAAGCTCTGGACGTCAGAGACCATCTCCCAATTCGGCAGCCAATTCACTGGCTTAGCCCTGCCTCTAACGGCTATCATCATTCTTGGCGCGAAGTCTGTAGAGGTTGGAATCCTCAACTTCGCTGGATCCGTTCCCTGGTTGTTGTTCGGGTTGATAGCTGGGGTCTGGATTGACCGCCACCGCAAACAGCGCATCATGGTCACTTCCAACATACTTCGCGGATCAATACTCGCACTGATTCCTATAGCAGCGGTCTTGGGCGTCATAACGAAACTCGGAATTCCATTCCTATACGCGATAAGCTTCGCTGTCGGATTCCTACAGGTCTTCTTCGACATCACATACCAATCCTACCTGCCCTCTCTAGTTCGCAGGGATCAGCTGGTCGAGGGCAACCGGAATTTGCAGGCGAGTGCGTCTACCGCTCAGGTGGCGGGACCCACCATAGCTGGAATCATCATCAGCATAGTCACCGCGCCCATCGCCATCGTCTTTGATGCTCTTTCATTCTTCGCATCCGCGCTCGCACTGGGACGAATCGATCATGAAGAGGTGATCAATAAGGAAATCGTGGAGCCCTCGGTACTAGCCGATATCCGAGAAGGGCTCCATGTAGTTTTCAGCAACAGGATGCTTCGAATGATTGCAGGCTGCACGGGAACGTCCAATTTCTTCGGAACCGCGCTCGGCACACTCTTCCTCCTGTACCTGATCCAGCCTAGCCCTGCTGGACTCGGAGTCTCCGCAAATCTCGCCGGAGTTACCGCGGGGATCATCTTCAGCGTGGCAAGCATCGGGGCTCTGGTTGGAGTCGCAATCTCTACCAGGGTGGCAAGGAGGATTGGAGTTGGACCTGCCATCCTTGCTAGCATCCTCTTTGGTAGTCTAGGGGGTATTCCGTACTATCTGTCTGGATCCCTCACCGCGTCTCCGTTGTTTAGCTTTGGAGGGTTTGGTGTTAACTGGAGCATGCTCGCCATCATGGCTGGCCAGTTCATCAGTTTCATCGGAGTCGTCGTCTATAATGTCAACCAGGTCAGTTTGAGACAGGCGATAGTACCCCTTAGTCTACAGGGGCGAATGAATGCTACAATGCGTTTCCTAGTCTGGGGGACAATACCCCTCGGAGCCATAACTGGAGGATTACTCGGAGAGTTTCTTGGATTGCGGACCGCGATTGGAATAGCGATACTGGGCGGCTCGTTAGCGTTTCTCTGGGTTCTACTCTCCCCCGTGCGATCGCTCAAGAAGATACCCGAACCTCTCGAATAGAATGACCCGAAGCGTCTACGAGAATTCTTTAGCTAGTTTCTGATAATCGTCCCTGTCGAGCTTCCATGCAGCTACCTCAGCGTTTTCTTTGACATGATCAGTGTCCGCGGCCTTGGGGATCGCAACCACAGAATCGTGTTGTATGACCCAGTTTAGAGCGACTTGGTTTCTGCTCTTGCCCAGTTTCTCTGCTATCTCGTCCAGGACTTTGAATGAGGATCCTCTGCCTCTTGGAATTTTCCCCTGGCCAAGTGGACTGTACGCGATCAGTGTCAAGCCCTCCTTCTGGCAATACTGGAGGATTCCCCTCTCCACGCTTCTATCGATCAGGCTGAACTCGACCTGGTTGGAGACAATTTTCTCGTGAGAAAGCGACTGCTGCGCCTCCCTCATCTGTTCAACCGAGAAGTTGCTTACTCCGACGTGACGGGTGAGGCCATCGTTGACGAGTTTCTCCATCGCCCGCATCGTCTGTGAAATAGGAATGCTCGGGTTCGGCCAGTGTAGCTGGTAGAGATCCATTTGTTTCATCCCGAGTCTCTTCAAGCTCCTCTTGGCCGCTGCCAGCACGTCATCGTATGCGAAATGTCTTGGAGAAACTTTCGAAGCCACAAAGACCCGGTCACGGCGTCCCGCGAGGGCCCGGGCTACAACCTCTTCGCTGTGGCCTGCCCCGTACATCTCTGCCGTATCGATGAATTTCATTTCAAGGTCCAAGCCGAGCCGGAGAGCCTTGATCCCAATCTCGTCTCGGGAGGAGTCTGGTCCCATCTCGCCTCCTATTCCCCATGTTCCGAGGCCGAGGATAGGGATTGATTCAAGAGTGCGTCCTAACGGTCTGAACTGCATCGCGATTCACGATTATGCTTTGAGAAAATGCCGTGCGGCTTTAACCCTAGCTTCAAGCTCCGCTAAGAAGGACGATATTATGCGTCACGGAAATGCTTGGCCCTGCGGACCTGTCCTCGAACTGCTCGACAAGCGCTTCAATCGCATCCTCGACAAGATATCTTTCCAGGATCCTTTGGTCAAGGCGTACTGTATACTAGAGTGAAAAATCCGGAAAAAGACAACCTTATGCGTCACGAAAATGGTTTACTCAAACATTCTCTTCATACCCTCCCCCAGGGGGGCCGGTTTTTCCCGTGCCCGGCCCTCCATGAAACATCGATTTGCGCCGTAAATCGCCCGTTTTCAGCCCTGTTCTCGAATCTGGCGCAATGTCGCTATGCATAGCAAATCGTTCTTGACGACTGCTAGATACGCCTGACGATCCAAGCCCAGACCACGCCCTGAATCACGAGATTCGCCCATTATCAATGCCAGTCAGCAAGAAACCTCTACATGAGGGGGGGTCTTAGCGACTCGACCTCGCGACGCAAGAGTAGTTGAGCGGAAGAGTCCTTTTCTCTTCGCTAGCGCCGGGCGTTTCGCCAGGTCATCTCGATCCTGCTTGCGCCTTTCGCGATCAGTTCCTCGCCTATCTCGCGTGCGAGCTTCACTCCCTCGCCAGCCGCGCCCGATCGTTCCGCAAACAGTCGCTCCTTTCCGTCGACCGAGAGAATACACGATCTTACGTGAATCCGGTCTCCCCTCGCCTCGGCAAGCCCGCCCACAGGGACCTTGCTCGTTCCCTCGAGAATCCGCACCAGCTCTCTCTCCGCATCCACCTCCGCCCGAGTCGGCGGATGCTCAATCGACCTCAACGTCTCAATGACCTTGAGATTATCCCGTCTCGCAACAATCGCCAAAGCTCCCTGACCGGGAGCCGGCATAAACTCCTCGATCGGCAGACGCTCCGAGGCTCTGTTGGCGAGACCCAGCCTAGCAAGACCCGCCTCGGCGAGTATAGTAGCATCGAACTCTCCCCTGTCCACCTTCTCAACCCTCGTCTCAACGTCTCCCCATAGAGGTTCAGGAATAAGATCAGGCCTAGCACGTCTAAGCTGGGCGACTCTAACAGGGTTGCTCGTCCCAACCTTGCTGCCCCTTACAAGATCCTTCAACCTCAGATCCCCAACGCTTACTAGCGCTTCTGCTGGAGAACCTCTCTCCGGGATACTGGCTATCACGAGCCGTGCACTTCTATCTATTATCGGCACGTCCTTCATATTGTGGACCGCGAAGTCGACCCTGCCCTCCAGGATCTGCTGGTCGACATCCTTGTCGACTATTCCTCTTTGTTCGAGAGAAAACATGGACCTGCCCCTGCTCGCATCCACAGCCGTCTCGATTATTTTTCGATCGATTCTGAGACCGGCGTTCTTCTGGAGTATCCGGCTAACGACAAGATCGGTCTGAACCAGCGATAGTTTGCTGTTTCGAGAACCGACCTTGAGAAATATCCTTGGTTCACCGTGGTGGAGGTTTCATGACCGCATTGACCGGGCAGGATCGGACAGGACGACTCGAGCTCTTCCGATAATAAGAGTATCTTAGAGATCGGTTGAGACTTCGCTCGAACCCTGCGAGGTCGCATCGGTCTTCGGTGAGTGCTGCAACGTTCTCACCACGTCTTCCAGTCTCAGTTGGGTCTTGTGGAGTCTGATCTCGTCTTCTTCAAAGCCCAGCTCCACCATCCCATGATCTGTCAAGAACTTGGCAGCCCATGAGACAGCGTTTCTCGGAATACGAAGCTGTTTCGATATCTCGTCTAGTTTGTGCCAGGCGCCGTCTACGATATGCATCCAGACGTACCATAGCAGCATTGGTCGTGGTCCGCCAGGCATTGTCTAGGGGCTCCCGATTCCCACATCAGCCCGCGTATCCTACTAACCCTAGTGTAACTATGCGATTTTTCACCGAGTAACACGTGAGAGAACCGCAACCCCTCAACCCGGAATCTCAGCCGTTCATGGGTCCGAGAGGAAAAGTTCTCACTTCGCTCCTTCTGATTGTCGTTGTCATCCTTGCTGTCTGGCAGTTCACAAGCCCTGTCTTGATCCCCTCAGTCGGGACGAAATACCTCTCATCCCAACTGTATGCGAGCCGCGGAAGCTGGGTCTTGCTGGAAGTCTCAGGTTACGGGAGAATCTTAGCTGGGCGCCATCAGGAAACTTTCCAGACGCAGTCCAAGCCACTACTCTCTTCAACTTCAAAACCTCAGCAAACCACCAGCTCAAGTTCACAATAACCTACCAGCTCTACGAGATTCTCATCCTAGGCTCGCTCGTAGATCACTCTACAACCCAGACGTTCAACATAACCCAGAATGTCGTCTGAACATTTTTCGATTCCGCTAAAAAGATTATTTATCACGCCACGAAGCTCGGTTCCGATTTGAGTTTTGGCCATAACCTACGACTATATTGACGACTATCTGTATCGCATCGCCCAGCCAAGAGATCTCCTCCTTCAAAAGATGGAAGAGGAAGCCGACACCGGAGCAGTCCCCATCATCGGCCCCCTCGTCGGCCGGCTCTTATACAACCTCGCCCGCAGCAGCCAGAGCAAGAACATTCTCGAGATCGGGACCGCCATCGGCTATTCCGGAATCTGGCTTGGAAGAGCAGTTGCACCCAAGGGATTGGTCACAACCATCGACAAAGATCCAGAACGGATCAAGCGCGCTGAGAAAAACATCGCCGAAGCTAAGCTCCAGAAGATCATCAAGGTCCTGAAGGGAGACGCACTACACATTCTCCCAACTCTCAAAGACGAGTACGATCTGGTCTTTCTTGATTCTGACAAGGACATTTATCTGGACGCGTTCAAGTTGAGCGTGAAAAAGCTCCGCAAAGGCGGCCTGTTCATCGCCGACAACACTTTGTGGGGCGGCGATGTCGCGAAAGGCGGCAAGTCAGAACTAACCCAGACAATGATCAAGTTCAACAAGGAAGTATCCGGCTACCCGGGAATGTCAACCGTCATCGTCCCCTTACGCGACGGAGTTCTTGTCGGTCTGAAAGAGTAGATGTTTCAAAATCCATTGCGCTCTACGGCGCATATCTGCCGGGAGGATTTTCCGGGTTACACTACAAGTTTATACGATTCTGTACAAATCTCTTTAATCAGCGGACCCGATGGTGGGAAGATACTCCTGAAGTTCTCGCTCCGAAGTACGGGGAAGAAGAAGCATAGGAGTTAGGTAAGAGCAATGGAAATCCAACAAATACCGAAGGTTCCCCAAGGGGAATTCCGATACCAAAGGTCCTACACGAAACCAGGCGTCCACCCATACGACGCGGTAAAATGGGAGATCCGGGACGCGGTCATAACCGACCATAAAGGACAGACAATCTTCGAACAGAAGAACGTCGAAGTCCCCTCGTTCTGGTCCCAGACAGCCGCAAACATCGTCGCCTCGAAATACTTCCGCGGGAGACTCGGAACCCCCGGAAGAGAAAGCAGCGTCAAACAACTCATAGGCCGCGTCGCAGGAACCATCGCGCGCTGGGGCAAGAAAGGAAACTACTTCCTCGACGAGGAAGAAGCTGAGACGTTCGAGTCAGAACTCACACACATCCTCCTCCACCAGATGGCCGCCTTCAACAGCCCTGTCTGGTTCAACGTGGGAGTCGAGGACCGACCCCAATGCTCCGCCTGTCAACCATACGACGCGATGATAAGCACTCCGTACGGGATGACTCCCATTGGCGACATCGTATCACACGGCCTACTTGGGTTGCCCGTCTATGATTCCCAAGGGATCACTCTAGTAACAGGTGTAAAGCAAAATGGAGTCAAGAAAGTGTATCGGATTACAGTGTCAAATGGAATTTCAGTGGATGTCACAGCAGACCACGTCGTACTTGCCTCATCGAAAAGACGAATCGCAGGGACTTGGCAACGTGTCGACGAGCTAAAGATAGGCACAAAATTACAACTTCACGCACACAAGGGAATAGAAGCATCAAGACCCAAACTCAACGGAATTATTAGTGATTCTGTCCCAGAGGACGAGGCAGCCCTTGCTGGCTGGCTACAATCAGACGGATTCGTTGGCCAGTACCAGAGCGGAACTAACAGATCGTTGACCCTTGAATTCGAGACGGCGAACAATGAAGAATACGATTTCGTGCTAGGCAAGATAGGTAAGGTCTTCCAGAACGCCCATTACAATGTAACCCCAGTCAAAGTCAAGAGTCCAGATCTCAACTATAGAAGGGTGCGGATGTACGGTGAGACACTCGCCCCCTTCGTAACGAAATACAACCTTCTCAACCGAGGGACAGCGATCCAGGCTCCCAAGAATCTCATTGGAGCAAGCAACGTGGCCATCGTCGAATACCTGAGAAGTCTCTTTCAGGCTGAGGGATACGTAGCCCTGTCTGCAAAAAGCAAGAGTTCTCACGTCGGCTTCGCCGTTGTCAGTAGGTCCCTCGCTAGAGACGTTCAACGATTGCTGCTTTGCTTGGGAATCTACAGCAGACTCCGTATGAAGAAGGAGAAGAGACCTGATAGATATGACCTCTGGGAGGTCGACATAAGCATAAGAAGTGAGAGGGAGAGGTTTTCAGAGCTTATCGGTTTCATCAGCACTCGCAAACAAGAACGCCTGCAAGATTCTCTGAAGAACCCGGGCAAGAACTGTCCGGACGTCCGGTGGGAAACCATAGTTTCTATCGAAGAACTCGGAGAAAAGCCTGTCTACGACATACAAACACTGAGCGGGCAATATCTCTCGGAGAACATCGTCGTACACAATTGCTTCATCAATTCCGTCCAGGACGATATGCGGTCGATAATGCAGCTCGCCCAGACGGAAGGTATGCTGTTCAAGTACGGTTCCGGAACGGGATCAAACCTCTCATCCTTACGCTCGTCAAGAGAGCACCTCTCCACCGGTGGAAAAGCCAGTGGCCCCGTCTCATTCATGAAGGGTTTCGACGCGTTCGCAGGCGTCATAAAATCCGGCGGACGAACACGTCGAGCCGCGAAGATGGTCATTCTAAACGTTGACCATCCTGATATCGAGGAGTTCATCTGGTCAAAAGCGAAAGAGGAGAAGAAAGCCTGGGCCCTAATCGACGCAGGCTACGATGGCGCCGTTGACGGAGAGGCTTACAGTTCCATCTTCTTTCAGAACGCTAACCACAGCGTCCGTGTCACAGACGAGTTCATGCACGCAGTAACAGAGGACAAGGAATGGAAGACTCGATACATCACAAACCACCAGGTAGCAGACATCTACAAGGCCCGGAACCTGATGAGAGAGCTGGCAGAGGCCAACGCGTCCAACCCGTGCTCTGAGTACATGTTTCTCGATGACTCCGCGTGCAACCTCGCCTCCCTGAACCTCATGAAGTTCAGAACCGTAGACGGAGAGTTTGACGTCGAATCGTTCGAACACGCAGTCGATATCGTGATAAGCGCCCAAGAGATTCTCGTCGGCAACGCAGGCTACCCAACCCCCGCCATAGAGAAGAACAGTCACGACTTTCGTCCACTGGGACTTGGTTATGCAAACCTAGGCGCCCTACTGATGGCGCGAGGCCTCCCGTACGACAGCGACGAAGGTCGAAACTACGCCGCAGCCATATCAGCCCTGATGTCCGGTAGAGCATACGCCGCATCGTCGCGAATCGCCAAGAGACTTGGCCCGTTCAAGGGATACTCTGTGAACGAGAAGCCTTTCCTCAACGTTATCGACATGCACAGGGCACACGCCTACAAGATTCCTACAGAAGGAGTCTCCGAGGAGCTCTTGAAAGCCGCCCTCAAGTCCTGGGACGACCCTCTCTCGCTAGGCGAGAGATTCGGATTCAAGAACGCTCAGATATCCGTGATCGCGCCGACTGGAACAATCGCTTTCATGATGGACTGCGACACCACTGGCATCGAGCCCGACATCGCCCTGATCAAGTACAAGTGGCTCGTCGGAGGCGGCGTGATCAAGATCGTCAACAACACCGTTCCCGAAGCACTGACAAAGCTCGGCTACTCGAAGACAGAGGCCGGCGAGATTCTCAAGTACCTCGAAGACCATGACACAATAGAAGGCGCTCCACACCTCAAACAAGACCACTTGCCGGTCTTTGATTGCGCGTTCAAACCCGCCAAAGGAACGAGAAGCATACACTACATGGGCCATGTCAAGATGATGGCCGCTGTTCAGCCCTTCATTTCCGGAGCAATCTCCAAGACCGTCAACATGCCCGGCAACGTTTCCGTGGACGAAATAGTCGAGACCTACATTACTGCTTGGAAGATGGGATTGAAAGCCATCGCGATCTATCGTGACGGCTCCAAGAGAACCCAGCCGCTAACCACAACTATGCAGGACAAAAGCAAAGCAGCCGAGAAGACAAAGGAGGCAGTTGTCTTCAAGCCGTTCCGACGCCGCCTTCCTGAAGAGAGGGAAGCGATAATCCACAAGTTCTCGATCGCCCAGAACGAGGGCTATCTCATGGTAGGCCTCTACGATGACAACACTCCCGGTGAGATATTCGTGGTTATGTCGAAGGAGGGAAGCACAATCTCAGGATTGATGGACGCGTTCTCAACCTCCATCTCCCTCGCCCTACAATACGGAGTCCCGTTGAAGGTGCTTGTGAACAAGTTCACCCATACACGATTCGAGCCAGCAGGAATAACGACCAACCAGGATATTCGATTCGCCAAGTCCGTGGTAGATTACATCTTCAGATGGCTTGGCTTGAAGTTCCTTCCAAAGGAGGAACAGGATGCGCTCGGACTTGCGAGGACGACACTGGAGAATGGGACTCAGGTAAAGCTGGTTGAGCCGGTTCCGTCCAAAGTAGCGGGCCCAATGGCGGAGATGAAATCACTTGAGACACCAGAGTTGGTGACTCCTCTCGCGAGCTTCGACAACCAATCCGACGCGCCCGCATGTGAGAACTGCGGGATGATCATGGTTCGAGCAGGGTCTTGCTACAAGTGCAATAACTGCGGCAACACCAGCGGTTGCGGATAAGACCTAGACTGCTCCTTCTCGACCAATAGCATTAACCCATCAGTTTCTCTGACTTTCACGAGAGTCCCTTTTTGTATCATCTCCTTTGACGTCTTTGCAGAGAACTCTTCGCTGATTGCAAGTACCGTGCCTGTCGATTCTGTAATGTCCGATGTGGCACGTCCAGTTGATCCTATCAATCTCTTGAGAGTCTCCTCAGTTAGATTCGATGGCGGAGTTTGGCCCGCAAACGCGTAGAATAGGAACCAGAGGATGAGGCCTCCAACAATTACGGTGATGATTGCGTACAACGCAATGTCGATGGCACCTCATGCGGTCTTCATCCTCAAACCGCGAAACTCGGGATTAAGTCTTGCTGACTACCACCTCGGTTCAGAGCGTTGATTGTTTATGCAACAGTTTCGGGTCTCCGACTTCAAAGAAGCAAGGTTGCAGATAATCACATCATGTGACTACGAGAAGTGAACCGACATTATAAGCGGCGACAGCGTTGTTTCGTTCTTGAGGCGAAAATTCATGAAATGTTACCCACGCCAAAACCGTGAGCAGACCGGGACAGCTGTCACCTGGATTAACAGGAACCCGTTGAGGCTAACGCTCCGTTAGGAGGGTTGAGAGATGGGCGATGTTACTGTACCTAGAAACGCTACCCTGAAGCTGGCAAAGGTGGACGGCCAACTTCACCTTTTGGACAGAGCTAGAGTACAGGCGGAAGGAGAATCGCCCATCGAGGTCTCCGGCGAAATAGTCTGTGAGGGTGATGCCGAGTTCGAAGGCAGTCTTACTTGCTCAAGATTAAACGTCGAACATGGAAGAGTAGAGATCTCAGGTGACCTGAGAACCGGTGGCGATATCGAAGTGGAACACGGTGAGCTGCGGGTCCATGGTTCTCTGGAAGCTGGCTCAGTGGAAGTTGACTCTCGTTTGTTCGTTGGAAAATCTGCGACGGCTCACGACTTTGAGGTTGGAGGAATGCTGGACATTGGAGGATCGATCACGGCGACCAAGGTCGATGTCGGAGGATCCTTCAAGGTCGAAGGCGATGCGAACGTTGAGGATGTCGATGTTGGAGGCCGAGTCGAAGTCAATGGAAAAATTCAGTGCGTGAGACTGGACGCTGGCGGAAGCGCTGAGGTCGGCGGTGGCGAAATTTCTCGAATAATCGATGTTGGAGGCTCGTTCCGCTCCTCCAAGCCTTTGAAGTTCGACAAGATTGACGTTGGAGGAACCGTGGCCTTGGACCAAGGGGGCGAGGGGAGAAGCATCGATGTGGGAGGAAGATTCGAGAGCAAAGGGGATTTGATCTTTGAATCGATAGATGTTGGAGGGATGGTCGATATCGCCGGGAATGGAGAGGGAGAGGAAGTGGACATTGGAGGCATGCTGCAGGTTTCCGGCAACCTCCACCTGAAGCGGGATCTAGAGATGGGCGGGACAGCCCGAATTGGAGGAAGCTTGAGGCTCGCCTCATTAGAGGTCGGTGGCATGATAGAAGCGGACCTGATAGTGGCTGAAGACGAGGTAGAAGTTGGAGGGCGGCTGCGGACAACTAAAGGGACCAAGGCGAAGACGATACAGCTCGGTCAAAGGTCAGAGGTCTTAGGGGTCCTTGTTGGCGAGCATGTGAAGATCGGAGACAACGCCCGGATTGAAGACGTCTACGCGGACAATCTAGATATGGGCGAAAAGGTCCGAGCTCGAAATGTCTACACTAGAACTGCCCGGTTCGAGTCTCGCTGTCGAATAAGTGGCGAGGTGCGGTATGTGGATAGGATCGAGTCGGAACCAGACGTAGAGTTCGCGAAACCTCCCGTGAAGACTGACGACTTGCCCAAGCCTCCCCTCTGAGATGGCTGGGCGTGGCGAAGCGATCTCGCGTAGACATTTACTCTGAAATCCTTGAGGCTCTCAAGCGCAGAGGACCTACCAAGATTACGCGAGTCTCATACGCTGTCGGGCTTCCAGTGGATCGGATCAAGAGGTTTCTCACTGACCTGTCTTCCTTCGGATTGGTTAGAATACTAACGGGTGAGGATACCTCGTATTCGATAACTCATCGCGGGCTGGGGTTTCTCGAAGCGTATTGGAAGCTTGCGAGTTTCCTGAAATTCCTCGGAGAGAAAACCGAGCTTGAAGGCGATTCTGGAGAGCTCTAAGCTACGTAGCTCTTGTATTCCTTTTCGAATTCCCTGACAATCTCGAATTTCGGCAGTCTTCTAGACCTTGACTCCCCGTGATGCTGGAAGGTTATCTCAGGGAACATAACAGCGGGACCGTCAACCGCTAGCCTGGTGGCCGGATGGTCGGGTCCAAGTATTCTTGCGCAGATCTGGCGAGTTAGTCGTCGGACGTCTCCCTCATCTGCATAACCAAGAGTGTGGAGGTATTCGTGGAGTAGGGTGTAGAACACGTATGCGTTGATGTAGCGTCTGTCCTTTGCAAGATGAGTTATCTGATCCAGCAGGCTTCTGTTCATGACGATGAAGTTGGACCCCATTTGATGGAATGCCCCAATATAGTCAGGCAGATCAGCGAGACCCAGCATGAGTCCGGTGCGTCGCCGGCCAATGCTGGTTTTGACTGATCTCTTGACGAGCTGGAATACTTCTGAAAAGTTGAAGCTGCGGTCGAGGCTCTCCGACACATCCAAGTTGTTTTGAGGCGTTTCCATTCGAGAATTTTTTCCTAAGCACGTTCACCACGTGCTCTAGAGTCATTTTGGGCTCTGGGCTATATAAGGACTGGATTTTCCATCACCTAATCAGAGGACGTCTCCCTGGACAATAGTAGAGACGAGTGGAGCAGCGTAGTCCACGCGATCGAGGATGCGTTGCCGATCTACGAGTCAACTAGCGAGTGGATATCGTTTGGGCTTGCTGGCCCTTTGAGGCGAAGAGCCGTCGCGTTTCTCCGATCCCACAGGCCAGAATGGGTTCTGGATTCTGGTGTGGGTCCAGGGGTTTCCAGCCGGATTTTGTTGGAGGATGGCTTCGAGAATATTGTAGGCCTGGACCCGTCTATTCACCTGGTCAGATTTGCAAAGTCTCGTCTCGGACGTCGGTTCTGTCCGGTTGTTGGAGTTGCGGAGAACCTTCCCTTCAGAGCAGGTTCTCTGGGAGCTGTGATCACTTGCTTCTCGCTAAGAGATGTGGTGAACGTGGGTCAGAGTCTGGATGAGTTTGCGCATGCCACAAGGCGTGGAGGGGCTCTCGCTGTTGTTGATATTGGCAAGCCTGACATTGGATTTTGGAGATCCTTGATCGGCTTCTACATTTCACATATCATGCCCATTCTAGCCCGCTTTGCGACTTGCGGAAGGACATCTGGTAATCCGTTCAGGATGATTATTCCGACTTGGAAGAAGTTGAGAACCAACAAGCAACTATTAGATCTCATCGAACAATCGTTCGGGCCATGCATGTTGAAGAGCTTCTTCCTTGGAGGCTTGGTTGTCTTCGAGGCCGATAGGTTCTCAGTTTGGAAGGACGTATTTCAGTAAGATCTTGGGACACTGGTTGGGTAGGGTCTAGGTTTAGCATGTTTTCATGAAGGGGCGGGCGCGGGAAATTCGACCCCCCGGGGTCACATAATAGTTAACGGGAAAAAATTGTTACAGCAAGGGGAGGTTGTCAGCTACAGTTCTTCTCGGTTGAGGATTCCGTGCATTGCCCTGCTGATGATTCGGACAGTCACGAAGGACAGGACGAAGACCGTAGCCATGACCACTGCTATGCCCAGGGCCTCTATTCCCAGCTGTTCGGACAGTCACGAAGGACAGGACGAAGACCGTAGCCATGACCACTGCTATGCCCAGGGCCTCTATTCCCAGCTGTTGTATGGCTGCGGTTCCACCGCCGAACAAGAGTCCGTCCGGAATCGGAGAGTTCCCCGGAGTAACGGGGTTTCCGGAGGCAATCGCAAATGTCCTCTGGGAAAAAACGGCGATCATCAGGACCCCGAACAGCCCACCGAGCAAGTGTCCTGGGAACAGGCCGACAGGGTCTGAGAACCACTTGAATCTTGAGAACCATTTCTCACCGGCAAGGAACAGTGGTCCGCCGATCAACCCTAAAATCGCCGCGCTGCCCGGACTAACGAACCCTGCGAGCGGGGTTATGATGATGAGTCCCATGAGGACCCCGTTAGTCGCATAGATCAGATCCGGCATCTTCTTGATCATCCGATATCTGAAGTACATGATTGACAAGAGGGAGGATGCCGCAGCCAAGAAGGTTGTAAGGACGACAGTCATGGCCGAGTTGTTGAATGCGAGAACGCTGCCAGGGTTGAAGCCGAACCATCCGATCCAGAGAAGAAGTATCGACAAGGTCAGCCATCCCCCGTTCAGCTTGTAGGGTACCTGAACGCTCTCAATCCTTCCCCTCTTCTGCTCCTCTCGCCAGATCTGGAGAACGATTCCAAGTCCTGCGCCCCCGGCCGCTCCGTGGACCACGAGCCCTCCCGCGAAATCAGCCATGCCCATTCGAGCCAGCCAGCCACTAGGATTCCAGATCCAAGCTGCCGGGAGATTCCAGATTAGAACGAAGTAGACGATCGAGTAAACGAGGAAAGCTTGCAACTTCATCTTACGCAAGACAACGACGCCCACGAGAGCCAGGGTGACAGAGGCAAAAGCTGTCTCGAAGAGGAAGTAGGTCCCGGTTGTCAGACCCTGCGCTGCAGTTGACCACCAAGCGCCGGTGAGAAGCTGGTTTGCGTCAGGGGAGAAGCCCCCTAGGAAGAACCCGTTGTAACTGGGGTTTCCAATCATTCCGTTGATCGTCGGAGCGAAAGCTGTGTTAAAGCCGACAAACGCCATGAAGAATATGGCCGAGCCAGTGATCAGCATCGTCTTTAGTAGACTCACCTCCATCTCGGCGCCCAGCTCCCCCACTTCGAGGAATCCGACCGAGACGGTCATTATGAAAACGAGAAGTCCACAGATGATGACCCAGAGATTATTGGCAAGTACAACTTCGAGAGGAAGAGCCATTGTCTCGCGATCCTGTCCGCAATCTGGAATCATATTGCAATTTAAGCTGGGCGCATGGTTACTTGCCATCCCCCAACTCAGCAAGTGCTATCCACAATATCTTTCTAGTGCGGGAGTTTTTCCTGCCTATCGCAAATCATGTCTCGAGAAGCGATCAGAATCCCATTCAAACACACGTTGGCTTTCATAGCGATTGCGGCATTCCTACTGAGCTTCTTCGGATCGCGACTGTTCGCAACCGCTTGTCCTACTTGCGTAGTAGTTGGGAGAGGGATACATTTTCATCACTTCTGGTACGGGATTGGAATGGTGGCGTTGACCGGTTGGCTAGCCATAGTGGGAAGGAGGACGGAAAGATTGGACCGGGCTTACGCACTCGTGTATGGTCTCGGGCTGGGTCTCATTGGGGACGAGGTTGGCTTACTTCTGACCTTCGGAAATTACTATTCCGAGTTGACCTATCAGATTTTCGTCGGGGCAATTGGTCTGATAATTCTTGGCGCCTTGGCGGTTCGCTTCGGCGAGAGATTGCGAAAAGATCTCCTAGGGATGAAGCGTTGGGAGGTCGTGGGTCTTGTCGGGTTCTTTCTCGCAGGGTTCTCAACCCTCTTCTTTGCCTTCGATCAAGAGCTGTTAGGGATACTTTTCGCACTGTCGGGGACACTTGCGATCGTGTTGAGTTTCCGTCATCGACACGAAGTAATGCCTGGACAAGCTGAGAACTAGCCCTTTGCAGTCAAGCTGATGAGGGCTCAGTAACACCCAATTTTACAATGACCCCCATGGAACTCAATTGATGAAGATGCCAACCAAGCTAAACCGTCTCTTCCGGCTTTACGCAATCAGAAAAAGGGACTCGACCGAAGACCTGCGACCGTCTTCTCGTGACAACAAAGAGCCTACGAACAAGAAAGCGAGTTCTGCCAGGATTAAGAAATCTTCGAAGAACTCACGTCGCTTATAATTCGTTCGGGATAAAAAAATGAGGGAAGGGTACCTAGGCCTCCCTAGAGGGGGCTCCTAGTACCTTCGATGCTTCTGGTAACAGTCCCTGCAGTAAACTGGTCTACCTTCTGTTGGCTGGAAAGGAACTTCAGTCTCCTTACCACAGTCAGAACAGACGACTTTGTGCATTGTTCTGGGACCACCGTACGAACCACGACTCATTCGGCCTAGTACACCTCCTATAATCCGCGATACTCTTCCAGTCCCTTTACTAGGTTATAGACCTTCGGAAGGCGAGCATCGTGCTTCTAGTTGGCGTTCGACGGGCGTCTTCTAGGGGGCGTTGGCGCCATGCTTTTTCAGTGCCTCCATAATCCCGACATGATTCCCCTTTTTAGCAAACGACATAGGGCTATTTCCATCCCCGGTCTTTGCATTGGGGTCAGCTCCGTTTGCAAGAAGGAAATTTACAAGCTCGACGTTCCCGTGCTCAGATGCTGCCATTAGCGGTGAGAACCCGCCTTCGTACCTGTAGTTGACCTGAGCGCCTCGTTTCACGAGTAGCTTCGCTATCTCGGTATGATTGTTAGCCACTGCCCCAGTCAGAGCTGTGAAACCTGTCGGATTTCTCGCAACCGCGTTAACGTCCGCGCCTTTCCCAATGAGATATTCTGTTGTTTCCTTCTGGCCCAAATATGCTGTAAGAGCGACAATCGCGAAGCCGTCTGGAGAGTAGGCACTTGCAAGTGAAGGGGTCCGATCTATGAGAGATTTGGTGTGGTCGAGCTTTCCTAGGGTCGAGGCTTCAAAGATATCGAGTTCGGTTTTCTTGCTGGTTATTGCCTCAGCGATATTTCTCTGTCCGTGGTAGAGCGCGAGGAGTATAACTGAGGTGCCATCCTTTGTCTTGCTGTTTGCGAGGTCTGGGTTTGTTTCTAGAAGTTGGGTGACTTTCGATAGATTGCCTTTCTGGATGGCTTCGAGGAACGCATCGGTTTGGATACTTAGCATAGCTAATCATTAGTCATGCTAATATATATACATTGGTGGTGCGTACAACTAGACGCGTAAAAATGACGAAAGAACTAAGCCTCGAAGAAGTTGGCAGGAGCCTTCACAGCAATGCGATTCACCTATTGCGTCATGTGAGAACAGAAGATTCTGCTATGGGAATCGGACCCGCTCAAGCCTCAGCATTGTCGGTTGTTGTCTTCGGAGGTCCACTTACTTTGAACAAGCTTGCAGAGGTAGAGCAGGTTAGGCCGCCAACTATGAGCCGTGTGGTAGAGGCTCTCGTCAAAGAAGGACTAGTCCGAAGAGAGACCAACAGAGATGATAGGCGCTCAGTCATAATCTCATCCACAGACAAGGGAACGAAACTTTTGCACGAAGGACGAAACAGACGAGAGAAACGACTGATCAAACTGCTCTCCAAGCTTGATGCTAACGAGATTAGATGCCTGGGAAAGGCTTCTAGAATCCTATCAAAGATCCTTGTCGCAGAACATTCCTAGCCAGCGGGAACCCTCGATCCTTCCCAAACAGCTAGCACATCCTGAATTGAACTCATCTCGGCAGGTGTTAGTTTCCAGTTGGCTCCGCCCATCATTTCACGAGCCTCGTTCTCGTTTCGGACTCCGATTATCGCTCCTGTCAATGCAGGACGCATCAGTTCCCACGCAATGACAGCGTTCGTCATTGTCCTGCGATGAGCATCGGCGACGTGTCTAAACGCTTTCCGGATACTCTGAACCTTTGCGTGGTTCTCTGGCTGGGCGTAGAGTTGTCGTCTTCGAAAATCCATCGGATCCAATTTGTCAATGTCAAAATTATCTGCTAGGACGCCCTCAGATAGGGATCCCCATCCGAGAACTCCGATCCCGTGTTCTAGACAGAATGGGAATATTTCTCGCTCGGTCTGTCTTTGAAGAGGGTTGTATTGGTTCTGGCTGGACACCACTGGTCCTACTTTGAGTGCTCTCTCGATCAGATTCGTGGGATGGTTTGATAATCCTCCGTGCCGAACTTTGCCATCATTTATGAGGCGTTGCATCTCCGTCCAAGATTCCTCGATGGGTGTCAGGGGATCCGGATCGTGAAACTGGTATAGATCCACGTAGTCCGTTTCTAGACGTTGGAGGCTTTCTTCCAATTCCTTTCTAATGTTCTCGGGTTTGAGGTTCTCCGACCATCCTCCTCTGCCGTCTGGAAGAGTCCCGCATTTTGTGAAGATGTAGACTTGGTCGCGTCGTCCCTTGATCGCCTCTCCAACAATTTGCTCTGCTCTTCCCCAGCCATAGAATGGGGCTGTGTCTATCCAGTTCACGCCAAGGTCAATTGCTGTCTGGATAGTTTTGATTGCTGCCTTCTCGTCTTGGGGTCCCCAGTAAATTCTCCACTCAGGCGTCGAGCCAATAGGTGCAGTACCCACCCCGACCTTAGTGATTCTTAGGTCGCTCTTCCCAAGACTTCTGGTTCCCAATCTCAATTGCATCATCCGTTATGCTCTTGGATCTTTCGCGCCATTCTTGGCTCTCAGAAGCAGCTCTTTTTCTTGTGGGTAACCCAAAAAATTAGGTTGTTCATAGGGTTATTGGAGAGGAGGGTTCTGTCTAGTCTTCGGTTGCTTGAGGACTCGACTTGCGCTCATCGACTCCGGGGATTACCGTCGTCGTCGGGTTCCCCTTCATTGCTTCACCTGAGAGCCCTTGCGCCTCAGAGACACGTAGCCTCTTCTCGGCAGGGAACGGTCGAGCCTCAACCGCCCCCTCACGCCCATAGCGTGGTAGCTTGACCCTTGCCGCGGCTAGGATTTTACGCCCGGTCAGGCAACCCTTTATCCTGATTACCCCCATCTCTGGAATTGGAGTTAGTTCCCTTATCTCCCAGGGACAGGTGTTCATCCGACGACCACCCTAGAACAAGCACTGAAGCAGACAATTAACCCAGGGAGAGAACCGAAGAAGCGACCGAAGCATTGAAAGCGGTCAAGAGGCCTATAACTAGGCCCTTTGTCCCGTATTAGAGTGGCAGATGCATGACGGGTTGATCTGCAACGAGTGTGAAGAGTCTCAGGCGTTTCCGAAGGATATTGTTGAGCTCGAGTCCTCCCTGGGTATTCCCCGTGAAGAATTGATGGCTGATATGGAGAAGGGGAAACGATGCATTCTTTGTGGCTCTATCCTTGAGAAAGAAGCGTTAGCAGCCTCCATTGAGAAAGACTCGACCTGACGATCAACCAAGACAGGAAATTTTCAATCGTCTCAGGCCCAAGTGGCGACGGCCGATATTTGACAGAACTGTGTGACCGCTTTGAAGTACGATTTTCGCCGCAGAACGAATTCTTCCGACTGAACGCAAGGAAATAGTGCAGAAAAGGGCTATTTGTGGAGATTTTAGCTCAAAACATAAGTTGTTTCATCCGATAAGCCCAGAATACAATAGTTTTATATCTTTACGATGCATTAGAACGTTATAGGTGAATTCGGACGCCTAGTAAGCCAAAGAAGAAGAGCAAGAAGTAGAATTAAGCTTCTTACTCTCGATCAAATCTAATACCCACGTTTTTTCCGGGTCCGTAATCATATCTTGCTCAAATAGGTTCAACTACCACCTACTCGTAGAGATTTCTACCGCCTAATTGCCCATCTTGCTGTCTCTCGAAGAGGACTGATAATTGATTTCAAACCTCTCTTGCCTAGCCTAGAGGATCATACCTTGATGACTGCCGACTCGATGGAAATTCCGCGAGGTTGAACCATCAGCATCGTTGCACGCCACAGGTCCTCCGCGGCGTCTACGAGCTCTGCAATCGTCGCCTTCTCGAATCCCGCAACCACGTCTATCAGTTTTCGGAATCCTTTGGGTTGTTCTTGGCATTCGAATAGTTGTTTCCAGAACCAGCTTGTCGTGAGAACATATCTGCGGTTATGGAGGAATACGACTCTTGCAGTGTCCCACGTCATGTAGAACGCCCGGGTTCTAAGTTCTTTCAGGTCACCCTTGAAGTGCGCGTTGCGGACGGCAGCGAGGGACTCTGTCATGGTTTCGGCGGCCCAACGCAATTCCTCAGTGAAATCTGCCCTGTCGTTTTCCGCGACTGCCTTCTCCAGTTTCTTCAACCAATTGTCACGTTCGAATAATACAATCCGGTTCCGGTATTGGTCTGCCCCGAGTGGCCAGTCCCAGCCTACTCGTGTGGCTTCTTTGAGAAAGTTTGATTCTTGGAAATAATCTATCTCGACGAGTAGACCATCGTAGACATAGCGTTTGTTTTTGACCTCTAGCCCATCCGTGGCGACGCAGAATATTTCGAGATCTGAGTATGGACGGTCCAATTTCTTGGCAGTGGATCCATAGATGCAGATGGCCAAAACTGTGTCCTTGTGGGTATCAAGGATTTGGGAGGCGATCTTTCGTGCCAATTCAACCCGTTCTTCGTGCGAGACCTTCCTCAGCGGAAACTTCGGTTTCCAGGAATTATCTTCTACTTTTCGCATTGCACAATATGCTCGTATGGGAGTTCAATTCCTTCTCGCTTTAGCATCTTATCATTTCGTCTGAGAAATGTTTCCTTGGCGCCCCAGGTTCGAAGCTCGTCAATCGCGTTTTCATATCCGAAATGGATCGTTGTTCCGAAATAGGTTACGCGGAATTTATGAAAGCCGTTTTTTCGCGTTATCGCAAAGAGTTGGTCAGGGGTCCAGGAGGGCCAGTGTTTAACGAGAAAGGCTTGAGGCTCAATTGCCGGAGAGGATGACCACTCTCCGTGGATCATGAGGCCTCCCGGCCGGAGGACCCGATAGAATTCTTTCAGAGCCTTTTCGAGCTGTGAATCAAATGGTAGGTCACACAGCAATTCGTTCGAAACTACAATGTCAACGCTAGAATCTTCGACGCCTTTGATCCTTCTCGCGTCGGATCTGATCTGTCGAACTCGTTCTTCCAATCCGGCAGTTCGGAGCTGGTGACCTAGCTCGTTCAACCAGCCATCGTAGGGTCCCTTCGCTGAGTCTATGGCGATCATCTTTACGTTTGTCGGAAGCCTTCTGAGTAAGGGTATTGTGAGCTGTCCTTTCCCGCATCCAGCTTCAAGGATCACTTGGAATCGTCTCCGACCGATCAGTTCAACAAAGTGTGCCCCTAACCGGTCATAGTACCTCGCCCATGCCTTTGAAAGGTCGGACGGGCTGCCGGCGATAATCTTAGTCCCGGGAAGCTCGGAGCGCGCCTTTTCCCGTGGTCCTCTCAAGTTCTTGGACACTTTCTTTGCTATTCTAAAGAATCTGCCTGCATATGTTTATCTTGGGAAGCACAATCCGCCCTAATCAGAATCTGATTAGAAATGTCCGAAACACCCATTCTGATTCTGAGAGAGGGCACCTCCCGATCTAGAGGAAGGGACGCCCAAAGAAGCAACATAATGGCCGCTAAGATAGTTGCAGAGATTGTCCGATCGACCATCGGTCCGAGAGGAATGGACAAGATGCTGGTCGCGGGCATGGGAGACATTGTAATCACAAACGACGGAGCCACAATCATGAAGGAAATGGATGTACAGAATCCAGCTGCAAAGATGATTGTCGAGATCGCCAAGACGCAAGATAGTGAGGTAGGGGATGGAACAACAACCGCAGTTGTCCTTGCAGGGGAACTACTTGCCGGTGCAGAGACTCTTCTCGATAAAGACGTTCATCCTAATGCAATCATCGACGGTTACAGGGATGCTGCTGGGAAGGCGCAGGAGATTCTGGAGAAGATCGCCATTTCTATCAAACCAGATGACGAGGCGCGTTTGAAGCAGGTCGCGATGACCTCGCTAAACACCAAGGGTATCTTCGGCTCTCAGAATTGACCTCGCTAAACACCAAGGGTATCTTCGGCTCTCAGAATCGTTTCGCCGAGCTTGCTGTCGAGGCGGTCATGCAGGTAACTGAGAAGAACAATGGCAAGGTAAAGGCCGACATTGATCTTGTCAAGGTGATGAAGAAACATGGTAAGAGTCTAGAGGAAAGCGAGCTGGTCAATGGAATAATCATCGACAAGGAAATCTCTCACTCACAGATGCCGAAGAGCGTGACAGGCGCAAAGATAGCATTGTTGAACGCAAAGCTAGAGATCGAGAAGACCGAGACAGATGCCAAGATCAACATCAACAAGCCCGAGGAAATGTACCAGTTCATACAAGAAGAGGAAAAGCTCCTACGAGACATGGCCGACCAAGTAACCAAGACTGGAGCAAACGTTCTGTTCACCGAGAAAAGCGTTGACGACGAGGTTCTATCCATTCTCGCAAAGAAAGGAATTCTCACTATCAAAAACATCAGTAGTAGCGACATGGAGAAACTGGCGAAGGCGACAGGCGGCAGTGTGGTTGGAACAACTAGGGATCTTTCGAAGGAGGCCCTTGGCTATGCCAAGCTGGTTGAGGAAGTGAAAATTGGAGATGACAAGCTCGTCTACGTCCGTGAGGCAAAAAACCCGAA
>Ga0209237_1000094_pt1 | contig 42015 bp, 34 predicted proteins | sample GraSoi013_1_40cm_2_FD_185820 | JGI IMG/M metagenome (GOLD analysis project Ga0209237, IMG submission 185820) | Grasslands soil microbial communities from the Angelo Coastal Reserve, California, USA - Sample 10_02_2013_1_40cm (SPAdes) (version 2) | ecosystem: Environmental > Terrestrial > Soil >...
TTGAGCAGGTTCATCTTGGGCGAACCGATGAATCCGGCGACGAACACGTTTCGCGGCCGGGTGTACAGCTCGAGCGGGCTTCCCACCTGCTCGACCCGCCCCTGGTTCAAGACCACGATTCGATCGGCGAGGGTCATCGCCTCGACCTGGTCGTGGGTCACGTAGATCATGGTCGCTCCGAGCTGATCCTTCAGGCGGGCAATCTCGAGCCGGGTCTGGACCCGAAGCGCGGCGTCGAGGTTCGAGAGCGGCTCGTCGAAGAGGAATACCTTCGGCTCGCGCGTGATGGCGCGGCCGATCGCCACGCGCTGCCGCTGGCCGCCCGAGAGGGCGCGGGGCTTGCGATCGAGGAGGTGATCGATCTGCAGGATGCGAGCCGCCTCGCGCACCCGCTTGTCGATGGCCTCCTTGTCCGTCTTGGCCAGTTTGAGGCCAAAGGCGAGGTTCTCGTAGACCGTCATGTGCGGGTAGAGCGCGTAGGACTGGAACACCATGGCGATGCCGCGCTGCGATGGCAGCGCGTCGTTCACCTTCGCGCCATCGATGAACAGCTCCCCGGAGGTGATGTCCTCGAGCCCCGCGATGAGGCGGAGCAGCGTGGATTTCCCGCATCCCGACGGTCCGACGAAGACCACGAAGTCGCCATGGGCGATGTCGAGGTCCACGTCCCGGATCACGTTTATGTCGCCGAACGCCTTTCCGACCTTCTTGAGCACGACCTCGGCCACGGATGCCTCCTCTATCCTTTCACTGCCCCGGCGGTGAGGCCGGAAACGATACGACGCTGGAAGATCAGCACCAGGACCACCAGCGGCACGGTCACGATCACCGACGCCGCCATCACCCGACCCCAGGGCAGCTCGAAGCGGGAAGCGCCGCTGATGAGCGCGATCGCCACCGGCACCGTCCGGCGCTCGTTCGAGAGCGTGAAGGTGATCGCGAACATGAACTCGTTCCAGGCGGCGATGAACGCGAGTAGCCCGGTGGTGGCGAGCGCGGGCCAGAGCAGCGGCAAGAACACCTTGGTGATGATGGTGAGCGGTTTCGCGCCGTCGACCAGCGCTGCCTCCTCCAGCTCCTTCGGCAGCTCGCGCATGAACGTGGTGAGCACCCAGGTGGTGAACGGCAGGGTGAGGATCATGTACGAAAGCGAGAGGCTCCAGAGCCTGTCGTAGATCCCCAGCCAGGAGACCAGCTCGAACATTCCCGAGAGCACCGCCACCTGCGGGAACATGGAGACGGAGAGGACGATGAGCAGCAGCGGCGTGCGCCCGCGGAAGTTGATGCGGCCGAGCGCGTAGCTGGCCGTCACCGAGAGCGCGAGCGAGATGGCCACCACCGAGGTGGCCACCACCAGCGAGTTGAGGATGTTCCTCCCGAACGGCTGCTCCTTGAAGACGGCCGTGTAGTTCCCCCACTCTGGTTTCGGAGGCAGGAAGTCGATCTTGTACAGCGCGCTGCCTTCCTTCAGCGAGGAGACGATCGCCCAGTAGAACGGGAAGATCGTGTAGACGACGATCGCGGCGACGAGCAGGTAGAAGAGCGAGGTGAAGATGATTTTGCGCGCTTTCATGTCAGCGGCTTTCGAACCGGACGCGGCCGGCGGTGATGTAGACGACCGTGAACACCGCGATCACCACGAAGAGGAACGTGGACGCCGCGGAGCCGTAGCCCACGTCCTGGAAGTCGATCAGCTTCTGCCGGGCATACACCGCCATCGACGCCGTCTCCCGGCTGTTGCCGGTGAGGACGTAAGGCAGGTCGAAGATCCGCAGGGCGTCGAGGGTGCGGAAGATGACGGCGACCATCAGCGCGGGGCGGATGAGCGGCAGCGTCACCTTCCAGAACACCTTCGGAGCGGGGATTCCGTCCAGCTTTGCCGCCTCGTAGATCTCCCCGGGCAACAGCTGGAGCGCCGCCAGGATGAGCAAGGCCATGAACGGTGTGGTCTTCCAGACGTCCACGATGATCACCGCGGCGAGCGCGAGCCTCGGGCTGCCCGTCCAGGCGTACGGGTGATCGATGAACCCCACCTTGAGCAACATGTAGTTCAGGACCCCGTAAAGATCGTTGTACATCCAGTTCCACATCTGCGCGGAGACCACGGTCGGGATCGCCCAGGGGATGAGGACCGCGGCACGTACGATGCCGCGGCCCGCCAGGTGCGCGTTCAGGGTAAGCGCGATGACGAGCCCGAGGATGGTCTCGAGCGTGACCGAGATCGCCGCGAATTCCACGGTGTTCTTCACCGCGTGCCACCATTCAGGGTCCTGGGCGAGCGAAGCGAAGTTCGCAAACCCCACCCCCGCGTAGGACCCCATGTTGTCGAGGTTCGCGTCGGTGAACGAGAAGTAGATCGTCCGCAAGAGCGGCCAGCCCGCGACGGCCGCGAGCACGGTCATCATCGGCACGATGAACACCAGGGCGGCGCGCCGCCGCTGGCGGGTGAGCCAGGGCGGCGCGCCGCCGCTGGCGGGTGAGTTGCGATTGCGCGACCGCCACGGCGGCCTCCTACCACTTCCCGTTGCGGGAGATCCGGTTGAGGTTCTTCTCCAGCTTGGAGATGCTCGCCTCGGCGTCGCTCTTGCCGGAGAGCACCTCGTGCACCGCGTTCCAGAACTCGCTCGAGACCTGGTTGTACTTGCTCTTCGTCGCGCGCGAAGGACGCGCCACCGCGTTCGTGAAGGTGCTGAGCAACTCGCCGATGAACGGGTTCTTCGCCAGGATGTCCTTGTCCTTGTAGAGCGCCGGGATGGTCGGGTTGAAGCTCACCTCGATGGCCGCCCGCTTCTCCTCCTCCGGGCTCGTCAGGTACATCGCAAGATCGACCGCGGCCTTGGCATTCTTCGAGTACTTGCTCACCGCCCACTGCCAGCCGCCGAGCGTTCCGGTGTTCTTGCCCTCCGCTCCGCCCTTCGGCAGCGCCATCACGCCGACCTTGCCCTTCACCGGGCTGTCGGGCGCCTGCGAGAGCGCCCACGCGTACGGCCAGTTGCGCATGAACACCGCGTTGCCGGACTGGAACGCGCCGCGGGCTTCCTCCTCGGCGTAGTTGAGGACGCCCTCGGGGGCGATGTTCTTGATCCAGGAGGCGGCCAGCTTGATCGCCGCGATCGCCTTGGGGTTGTTGATGGTGACCTTGCCCTGCCCGTCGACGATGGTGCCGCCGCCGAAGCTGTCCACCCACTCCAGCGCGTTGCAGGTCAGGCCCTCGTACGCGCGGCCCTGGAAGACGATGCCGTAGATCTTGTCATTGCCCGCCTTGCGTTCGCCGTCCTGGACGATCTTCGCCGTCTCCGTCAAGTCCTGCCAGGTGGTGGGCGCCTTCCTTCCGTACTTCTCCAGCAGGTCCTTGCGGTAGTAGAGAAGGCCCGCGTCGGTGAATGCGGGCAGCGCGACGAGGTGCCCGCTGACCGTATTCGCCTCGATGATCGCGGGGAAGTGCTGCGCGATGACGTCCCTCGGCACTTCCTTGCCCATGTCGACCAGATGCTGCGCGAGCAGACCGGGCCAGACGACGTCGATGCGGATGACGTCGATCTCGCCTGACTTCTGCGAGAGCAGCTGCTGGAACAGCGCCAGCTGCTCGTTGGAGTCCTTCGGGACCGAGACGACCTTGATCTGGTTGCCGGTCTTCTTGGCCCATGCTTCAGCGCCGGTCTTGCAGAGATCGAACTCGGCGCCGACGGAGCCGCAAGCGACCGAGACGGTGGCTTGCGCGGCGGCTGAGCGGGCGCCGAGGACCGTTCCGGCGAATACGAGCGCGGCGGAGAAAAGGACGGCGACACGTGACCCGACTGGCATGGGACCTCCCCAAAAGGTTCGCGACGGATGCGGCGGACGCGGGGCATATCAAAACCGCGCATTACCGGCAAAGCCCGGGGCCCCGATCGGATGTCCGCACTCGCTCGCTGCGCCGTGTCATTTGCACTTGGGTCACGATGTTCAGCGCCACCGGGATGAACTCCGTCTTCCCGGGCGCATTCCCCCCTTCGCCAGCTCGGCCGCCTTCTCCACGGCGAGCCTGCCCAGCATCTCGAGGAAGGCCACGCGCGAACGCTCCTGGAACACATTTCACACCCCGTGCCGGCACGGTTTGCGCTCAGGCATGGTCGCTATGGCGCCTTCGGCGGTCGCGACTAGAACACGACTCCGCTGAAGAGGACGGCGTTCGCGTAGGGCGTGAACTCGCCGGTTCGAACGATGGCGCGCGCTCCCTGCGAGAGGCGCTTCAGCTCGTCGTGCGAAACGAGCTCGACGCCGCGGGCGCGGATCCTGGGCAGCGACGCGAGCCTGCCTTGCACCCGCTCGTGGAAGACCGCGGACGCGCTCTTCACCTCCTGCGCGAGGACGGCTCGCTCCACCTCCATCTCGGCGAGGACCGCCTCGAGCACGTCCATGAAGGCAGGCTTGCCGGGGGCGAAGGCGAGGTCGATGCGCTCGACGCCGGCGGGGATCGGCAGCCCGGCGTCGGCGATCACCAGCGCATCGCCGTGGCCGAGGCGCGCGATGACGCGGGACAGCTCGGGGTGCAGCAGGGTGCCTCGCTTCGGGACAGCTCGGGGTGCAGCAAGGTTCCTCGCTTCATGGGCGTGCCGTCCGTGCGGGGGGAACGAGGAAAGCACCTTTTGGCCCCGTCGTCACTGTCGCGCGGGCACCGGCCGGTTGTAGAGTTCGCCGCGCGATGAGCGAGGTCGTCGTCGTCGGCAGCCTGAACATGGACCTGGTGGTGCGCGCTCCACGCCTGCCCGTGCCAGGGGAGACGCTGCTCGGCGGCGGCTTCTCGACCGTGCCGGGCGGCAAAGGAGCAAACCAGGCTGTGGCGGCGGCGCGCCTCGGTGCTCGGACGGCGATGATCGGCTGCGTCGGCGAGGATGCCTTCGGGCGCCAGCTTCGCGCCGGACTGGAGGCGGACCACGTCGACGTCTCCGCAGTGCGCACGGTCCCGGGACGATCATCGGGGGTGGCCCTGATCGTGGTGGACGATGGCGGACGCAACGGCATCGTCGTCGTGTCCGGCGCCAACGGGCAGCTCGCTCCCGAAGACATCGACCGCCAGGCCCGCCTGATCGCCAGCACGCGCGTCGTCGCCCTGCAGCTGGAGACGCCTCTTGCCACGGTCGAGCATGCAGCGCGCGCGGCCAAGCAGCAGGGAAAGATCGTGGTGCTCAATCCCGCTCCGGCGCAGCCCCTCCCGCCGGCCCTGATCCAATGCGCCGACTTCCTCGTGCCGAACGAAATCGAGGCGGCGATGCTCAGCGGTCTGCGCGTGGAATCGATCGAGAGCGCGACCGAGGTGGCGCGGCGTCTGCGCATCCAAGGCGCCGCGAACGTCCTCGTCACTCTCGGAGAGCGCGGCGTCGTGGCCGTCACGGGCGACGGCGTGCAGCATTTCCCGGCTCGTCGGGTGCAGGCAGTGGACTCCACCGGAGCGGGCGACACTTTCGTCGGCGGATTCTGCGCCGCACTGGCGGCGGGCCGCACCGTCACCGACGCCATCGCCTTTGCCCAGGCCGCCGCCGCGATCAGCGTGACACGCGCTGGAGCACAGCCGTCGATCCCGTTCGCGCACGAGGTGACTGCCGCGACGACGGGAGATTGACGCGCCGCCGGGCTTCACACGCGCGGCCCTGGTCCGGTGTCGCGCAAATGCGGTTCCTCCCGGGGCGGGGCTGGTGCCAATTCGTAGGAGCTCCGCAGGAAGGCTTGCGCCCGGTACTTGTCGATGATCACCGCCACCACGATGATCAGTCCGGTCACCATCTGCCGGGCGAAGTCGCCCATCCCGAGGAGCAGCAGGCCGTTGTTCAAGACGCCCATGATCGACGCCCCGAGGAGCGTGCCGATCATCGAGCCCTTCCCCCCGCTCATGCTGGTGCCGCCGATCACCACCGCGGCGATGGCGTTCAGCTCGAACCCGACGCCGAGGATGGGGCTCGCGATGTTCAGGCGCATCATGTAGATGATCGCAGCCACTCCGACCATGCCGCCGCAGACGATGAAGGCGACGACCTTGTAGACGGACGGATCGTGGCCCGAGAGCCGGACCGCCTCCTCGTTGTTTCCGATGGCGTAGATCATCCGGCCGAACACCGTGCGCGCGAGGATGAACCGGCCGGCCAGCACCACCGCCAGCGCGATGAGAAAGATGACGGGCACGCCGAAGATCGTCGCGGCTCCCACGTCGTTGAACGCATCGGGGAACTCGGAGATGGTCCGGGAGTTGCTGATCTGCAGAGCGGCTCCGCGGGCGATGTTCAGCATCCCGAGCGTCACGATGAAGGAGTGGATCTTCCAGCGCTCGCAGACGACCCCGTTGAACACGCCGCAGAGGCAGCCGGTCAGCGCGCTGCCGAGCACCGAGAGGAGGATCGCGGTCCCGGGCGAGAGGTTCTCGTTGGTGATGATCATGCCGCCGACGATCGTCGCCAGGGCCAGCACCGAGCCGACCGAAAGATCGATGCCGCCGAGCAGGATCACGAACGTCATGCCCACGGAGATGACGGTGTTGATGCTGATCTGCGTGAGGATGTTGGTGACGTTCGCCATCGAGGCGAAGCGCGGCGCCGCCGCCGAGAACGCGATGACCATGAGGATCAGGGCCAGCCCGATGCCGGCCTCGCGCAGGAGCAGGTAGAGGATCTGCTTCACGCGCATGCGACTCCTCAGGCGTGACCGGTTCCGGCAGTGGAGTCGGCCTGGGGCCTTCCGTGCACGTACTCCTGGTAGGCGGCGGAAAGGATCCGCTCCTGGCTGAACCCGCTGCGCGGTAGATCGCCGGTAATCTTCCCGTTCGAGAAGACCAGGATCCGGTGGCAGATGCCCATCAGCTCGGGAAGGTCCGAGGAGACGATGAGGATGCCCTTCCCCGCCGCCGCCAGCCGCCAGAGGAGTTGGTAGATCTCGAAACGGGCGCCGACGTCGATCCCGCGCGTCGGCTCGTCGAAGATGAGCACCTCGGAGCGGCGGAAGAGCCACTTGGCGACCACCACCTTCTGCTGATTGCCTCCCGAGAGGTTGGCAACGAGCTGGTCGACCGACGGCGTCTTGATGTCCAGGTCGTCGACCAGCTCCCGTGTGGCGCTCCGCTCCGCCGAATCCTGAAGGAGGCCGGCGTGGGAGACCCGCCGCAGATCGGTGATGGTCACGTTGGCAGAGCAAGACATTGCCAGGATGAGCCCTTGCGCCTTGCGGTCCTCGGTGAGCAGGCAGATGCCGTGGCGGACGGCGTCGCGCGGGCGGCGGATGCTCACCTCGGAGCCGTCGCGATAGATGCGCCCTGATTCCTTCGCGTCCGCCCCGAAGAGGGCGCGCACCAGCTCGGTGCGCCCCGAACCCACCAGCCCTGCGGCGCCGAGCAGCTCGCCGCGGTGCAAGGCGAAGGAGACGGCATGCGGCTTGCCCCGCGGCTGAAGCTCCTCGACCCGCAGGATCTCCGCGCCGATCCCCGATTCCGGATGGAACGGATATTCCTCGCCGAGCTCCTTGCCCACCATGAGCCGCACGAGCCGGGGAATGCTCGCGTCGCGCGCGGCGAGGGTCTCTACCTTGCGCCCATTGCGCAAGACCGTGATCCTTTCACCCACCTCGAACAGCTCCTGGAGCCGATGCGAGATGTAGAGGACCGTCACCCCGCGGGCCTTGAGGCGGGCGATGATCCCGAACAGGCGCTGGATCTCGGGAGGCGTCAACGTCGCGGTCGGCTCGTCGAGGATCAGCACCTTGCTCTGCGTGGAGAGCGCTTTGGCGATCTCGAGCAGCTGCATCTGCGCCACGCCCAGCGTTTCCACCCGCGCGCGCGGCGAGATCTCCAGTCCGACCTGCGCCAGCATCGCCTCGGCGTCACGGAAGAGCCGGGCGAAGTCCACCAGCCCGGCGCGACGGGGCAGGCGCTCGAAGAAGATGTTCTCGGCGACGGTGAGATACGGAAGGAGGTTGAACTCCTGGTAGACGATCCGGATCCCGGCCCGGATGGCCGCCACGGTGCTCCGCGGAGCGTACGGCTTGCCTTCGAGGAGGATGGCTCCCTCGTCCGCGATGTACAGGCCGCAGAGCAGCTTCACCAGCGTCGACTTGCCGGCGCCGTTCTGGCCGGCGAGGACGTGCACCTCCCCCCGGTGAATCGCGAGGTCCACCCGGTCCAATGCGAGCACCCCGGGGAACCGCTTCGTCGTCCCCTGGAACTCGATGATGTCCGGTGGCGCGGCGTTGCCGAGGTCGACCAAGTGGCTATCGGGGGGGGCGGCGGAGGCGGGCCTCCGCCGCGCGGAGCGCTACATCAGATCGGTCGCGGTGATCAGCTTGACGGGAGTCTTGAGCCAGCCCTTCAGGTGCTCTCCCTTCTTCATGCGGAAGCCGGTCTTGATGCAGTTCGCGGCCATCTCCGGCCCGAACTGGTCGATGGTGGCGAGCACCTTCCCGTCCTTCACCAGTTTCTGGATGGCGGGGATGTTGTCGAATCCGACCACCTGGACCTTGCCCGACTTCCCCGCGGCGTCGAGCGCCTTCACCACGCCGAGCGCCATCGAGTCGTTCGCGGCCATGATGCCTTGCACGTCCGGATGCGAGGTCAAGAGATTGGTCACGAGCGTGTTGGCCTCCTCGGTCTCCCAGTGCGCGGTGCGCGAGACCAGCACCTTGAGCCCGCCCTCCTTGGCCGCCTTCTCGAACCCCGCCTTGCGCATCTTGGCGTTGTCGGCGCCGGGGTTGCCCTCGATGATGAATACCTTGCCGCCCTTGCCCAGCTTCTTCGCCAGCTCGTTGCCCGCCAGATAGGCTCCTTCCCGGTTGTCGGGGCCGACGAAGACCAGATCCTTGAGCCCCGCCTTGGCGAGCGCCTTGTCGTCGAGCTTCACGTCGAAGTTGACGACGGTGATCCCAGCCTTGATCGCCTTCTTCACCGGGGCGACCAGCCCCACCGAGTCGGCCGGCGCGACGCAGATCAGGTCGACCTTCTGGGTGATGAAGTTCTCCATGGCCGAGATCTGCGTGTCGATGTCGGTCTCGGAGTTCATGCCGACCGGCACCAGGGTGAAGGTGCCGTCCTCCGCGGCGAACTTGCGGGCGCCCTCCTCCATGCTCTTGAAAAACTCGTTGGCGAGCGACTTCATCACCAGGCCGACCACCGGCTTCTTCTCCTCGGCGCGGGCCGAGGACCCGCCCCCGCCCACCGCGAGGAGGGCGAGGATCGGCAGTGCGGCACACGATGCACGGCACTTCGTGTTCATGGTTTCCTCCTTGGAAACGGCGTCGATCCGCGAGCGTTGGGGTGACTGGCCCCCCGGGGCCTTCCGTCGGACGCGCGCGCGCCGACGACTGCGCCCACCTTTTGCGGCATTTCGGGGGAGCCCGTCAACACGGAAGACCCTGAGCGATCCGCGGCGTAGAAATTCATTTCCGTTCGTGGCGGTGGTCTAGAAGTCCGGTTGCGCCTGCTTGTTTCCCTTGGTACCTTGCGCGCGCCATGACCTCCGCCGCGACCGCGTACAAGAGCCCGCTGCAGCAGATGACGCAGACCACGCCCACGTGCCTGTGGAACGACTCCGCCTCGATCGCGGAGCTGACCGACTCCATCTCGCACGGAGCGGTGGGGGCGACCTGCAACCCGGTGATCGCCCTCAGCGCGCTGAAGGACGAGATGGGCACCTGGAAGCCGCGCATCGCCGAGCTGATCCGGGAGATGCCGTCGGCGACCGAGGACCAGATCGGATGGAAGCTCATCGAGGAGCTCTCGGTCCGGGCCGCCGAGCTGCTGCGGCCGGCATTCGAGAAGCACCGCGGCCGCAACGGGCGGCTCTCCATCCAGACCGATCCGCGCAATTTCCGCAGCAGCGAGGCCATCCTCGAGCAGACGGTGCGCTTCAGCAAGCTGGCGCCGAACATGATCGTGAAGATTCCCGCGACGCGCGCCGGAATCCCCGCCATCGAGGAGGCGACGTACCGCGGAGTCTCCATCAACGCGACCGTGAGCTTCACGCTTCCGCAATGCGTGGCGGTGGCGGAAGCCGTGGAGCGCGGTCTGAAGCGCCGGGAGAAGGAGGGCAAACCCATCGCGGACATGGGTCCGGTCTGCACCATCATGGTCGGACGGCTCGATGACTGGATGAAAAAGGTAGCGGAGAAGGAGAGCGTGCTCGTCGATCCCGGCATCTTCGAATGGGCGGGCGTGGCGGTGTTCAAGAAGACGTATCGCCTCTTCAAGGAGCGGGGCTACCGCATCCGCCTGCTCTCCGCGGCCTTCCGCAACCACATGCACTGGAGCCAGCTCATCGGAGGCGACGTGGTGATCTCGCCGCCCCACGCCTGGCAGGTGCGGATCAACGCGAGCGGGATCGCGGCGGTCCCACGCATCGACGAGCCGGTCGACCCGGGCATCGTCGGCGAGCTCCAGGAACGATTCCCGGACTTCCGCCGGGCCTACACCGAGGGTGGACTCGGCGTGGACGAGTTCGACGGCTACGGCGCGACCCGGCGCACGCTGCGCCAGTTCATCGGCGCCGTGGCCGACCTCGATGCGCTGGTGCGCGACTTCGTGGTCCCGAATCCGGACAAATAGTCGCGGCCACCGAAGGTGGCTTAGCGACCATGTCTTTAGGCGTTGCGCAAGAGAGCGTCAGTCGATCGCTCCCTGATCGACCGCCTGATCGAGATCGAGCTCGAGCCGCGAAGCGAGCGCGATGAAGAGGCCCTGGGACAGGCACATCGTGTTGGTGAGCGAGCGGAAGGAGAACGCGCTCGCCTCTTTCACCAGCAGCGTCACGGTGGCGGCCCGGGCGATGGGGCTCATGGCGCTGTCGGTGAGCGAGAGGACGCGAGCGCCACGCCCCTCGGCCACGCGGACGCAGAAGCGGGTCTCCTTGCCGTACGGCGCGAAGCTCACCGCGACCAGGAGGTCCTTCTTGCCGATGGCGCGCATCTGCCCGGCGAAGGTGCCTCCGAGCCCGGAGACGAGCTGGACGCGCTTCGCGGTGTGCTCGAGCAGGTACGTGAGGTAGGCGGCCGCAGGCAAGGAACGGCGGACGCCCACCACGTAGATGTGCTCCGCGTCATGGAGCAAGGAGACGGCGCGCCCGAGTGCGGAGTCGTCGAGATGGAGCGCGCACTCCTCGAGCGCTCCCTGGTTCGCGAGCAGGAGCTGGCGCGTGATCCCTCCCGGACTGCTCTGGAGCTCACCCTCCGCCATCATCGTGCGGATCCGCTCCGTGTAGCTCGCGCCCGGCGCCGCGCCGTCGCTGAACGCCTTGCGGAAGAGCGCTTGCAGCTCGCTGTAGCCGGAGAACCCGAACCGCTGCGCGAAGCGCGTCACGGCGGAGGGCTGCACGGCGCAGGCGGCGGCGACGTCGGTGATGCGAGTGACCACCATGCGGGCCCGGTTCGTCTCCACGTATCTGGCGATGGCCCGGAGCTGCTTCGGCAGCGACTCGTACCCGGCCGCGACGGCCGCGAGAAACGCGCCCACATTTGCGTAGCGCGGCCGCGGTACCCGCGTGTTACGGGCGGTACCAGACGCCACTGCCATCTGCGGCTCCTCCTTTCGCTCCGGGGCAGGCCAACGCATCAGATCGCGATCACCCTGCCCTCCTTCGACGATCGTGTCGCGGCCTCGGCGATCTCCAGCGCCCGGATCCCATCCTCGATGCCGGTGCGCGGCGCAGCTCCCTCCCGCAGCACCGCGGCGAAGTGGACCATCTCCTCCGCGTATGCCGACCGGTACCGCTCGAGAAAGAAAGGCTCCGGCGGATCCACCGAGATCGCGCCGGCCCGGTGCCAGCTCACCTCGGTCGGACGGTGGTTCCCCGCGGCCAGCATGCCGCCGGACCCAAGCACCTCGAATCGTTGGTCGTAGCCGTAAGCCGCGCGGCGGCTGGTGTTGATCTGGCAGAGCCGGCCCTTGCGCGTGCGGATGGTCACGGCTGTCGTATCGGCGTCCCCGGCCCTGGCGATGGCCGGATCGACGAGGCAACTCGCCGCCGCGTACACCGTCTGCGCCTCGTCGCCGAGGATCCAGCGGCAGACGTCGAAATCGTGGATGAGCTGGTCCTTGAAGATGCCTCCCGACCGCTCGATGTACGCGATCGGCGGCGGGGCCGGATCGCGGCTGGTGATGGAGAGGATCTCGACCTCGCCGATCTCGCCGGCATCGAGGCGGCGCTTGAGGGCGGCGAAGGTCGGATCGTAGCGCCGCTGGAAACCGATCAGGCAGGGCACGCGGGCCGTTGCCACCGCCGCCTGGACCTCGCGGGCGCGGCCCAGGTCCAGGTCCACGGGCTTCTCGCAGAAGATCGCCTTCCGTGCGCTCGCGGCGCGCAAGATGAGCTCGGCGTGCGTGTCGGTGGACGAAGCGATCGCCACCGCCTGGATGGCGGCGTCCGCGAAGACCTGGTCGAGGCTGGCTACGGTCGCGCCGAGCCGGGCCGCCAGCTCACTGGCCGCCTGCGGGACGGCGTCGCAGACGTACCGGAGGCGCATGCCCGCCTGGCGGGCGAGATTGCCACCGTGGATCTTGCCGATGCGGCCGGCGCCGATGAGGGCGATGTCGACCATGCGCGTTCCTCCCTGGCAGGGCGTCGCAGGGGCGGTGCCGCCGGCGGCGCAGTGCGCAAACGCAGTATAGAGAATCTCGCGGCGGATGGAAATGGGGTTCGTTTGGCGCCTTCGATTAGAACCCCAGTTGCATTCCGTGCCGCGTCCGGGTACCTTGTGCGCGTTTCGCACGGCAGCCAACCCGTGCGCCGGCCTGGAGCCGCGGACCGGCGCGCCCCAAACGATTCACCGCCCTGTCCCCAGAGGTTCCCATGCGCAGAACCGGAAGGATGCTCCTCGCTGCCAGCCTCGCCCTCGTAGCGCTCCCGGGCCTCGCGGCAGACCGCTACGTCCTCGTGAGCCATGCTCCCGACTCGGATTCGTGGTGGAACACGATCAAGAACGCGATCAAGGAGGCGGACCAGGACTTCGGCGTCCACACCGACTACCGCAATCCGCCCTCCGGCGATCTGGCCGACATGGCCCGCATGATCGAGCAGGCGGCCGCCCGCAACTACAACGGGGTCATCTGCAGCATCGCGGACTATGACGTCCTGAAGAAGCCCATGCAGGCGGTCACTGCCAAGAAGATCCCCCTCATCACCATCAACTCCGGCACCACCAAACAGAGCGAGAGCCTGGGCGCGATCATGCACGTGGGGCAGCCGGAGTACGACGCCGGCAAGGGAGCGGGCGAGCGCGCCAAGGCGGCGGGCGTGAAGTCCTTCCTCTGCGTGAACCACTACGCGACGAATCCCGCCTCGTTCGAGCGCTGCAAGGGCTTCGCCGAAGCCGTCGGGGCCGACTTCCGAGCCTCTACCATCGACACCGGCGATGATCCGACCACGGTGGAGAGCAAGGTGAGCGCGTATTTGCGCAACAACCCGAACACCCAGGCCATCCTCACCCTCGGCCCGAGCTCCGCGCACCCGACCCTCAAGGCCGTCGACAAGATGGGGCTGAAGGGCAAGGTCTTCTTCGCCACCTTCGACCTCTCACCTGAGATCTCCGCCGGCATCAAGGACGGCACCATCGCCTTCGCCATCGACCAGCAGCCGTATCTACAGGGCTACATCCCCGTCGCCGTGCTCACCCTGATGAAGGAGAAGAAGAGCAAGGACCTCGCCACCGTGATGGCGGCGCTCAAGGACAACCCGAAGGCGAAGAAGCGCTTCGACGAGTACGGGCTCGCTCCAGTGTACGGGCCGAGGCACATCAGCTCCGGCCCCGGGTTCGTGACCAAGGACAACATCTCGAAGGTGGAGAAGTACGCCGGGAAGTACCGTTGAGGCGCATTCCGCACGGTTCATGAACGGACCAGCGCCGGGGGCAACCCGGCGTTGGACGAGAGGAACGACATGGAGACGGGTCAGCCCAATCCTCGCCCCACGGAAACCGTCCAGGCCGGCGCCGCCGACGCGCAGCGCACCGGGGAGACGAACGGAGGCGCCGCCGCGCCGAAGATCGTCCCGCCACCCCCGGGCGCTCCGCCGCCGCAACCGGCGGCGGACGAGCGCGTCCGCACGCTCTCGACCTTCCACCGCGTGATGGGCCGTCCCGAGTCGGCGTCGATCGCCGGAGCGGTCCTCGTCTTCGTGGTGTTCGCGTTGGCCGCGAGCGACTCGGGGATGTTCGCGCTCGACGGAGTGATCAACTGGGCCACGGTGTCGGCCTATCTCGGCATCGTAGCCACCGGGGCTTGCCTGCTGATGATCGCCGGAGAGTTCGATCTCTCGCTCGGCTCGATGATCGGCTTCACGGGAATGATGGCGGCGATCCCGCCGCTCTTCTACGGCGTGCCGGTCTGGGCGGCGATGCTGGCGGCGCTCGCCTGCGCGCTGCTCATCGGCTGGGTGAACGGGCAACTGGTGGTGCGGACCGGGCTTCCCTCCTTCATCGTGACGCTCGGGTTCCTCTTCATCCTGCGCGGCCTCACCCTCGCTCTCTCGATCATCTTCGCCAACCGCACCATCGTGAGCGGCATCGGCGACCTCGCCGCGCAGGATCCGGTGGCGAGCTTCCTCTTCTCCGGCACCTTCGCGAATGACTTGTTCACCTGGGCCGGCAAACACGGGTGGATCACGACGCTCGACGACGGCAGACCGCTCGTGCGCGGGATCCCCAAGGTCATCCTCTGGTGGGCCTTCATCGCGGTGGCCTCCTCCTATCGGCTGACCCACACCCGCTTCGGCAACTGGATCTTCGCGGTGGGCGGCGACGCCAATGCGGCGAAGAACGTGGGCGTTCCGGTGCGGCGCGTGAAGGTTTCCCTCTTCATGTTCACCGCGCTCTGCGCCTGGATCTTCGCCATGCTCCAGGTCTGCGACGTCGGCTCGGCCGCGGCGGACCGGGGCCTGCAGAAGGAGTTCGAGGCCATCATCGCGGCGGTGATCGGTGGCACGCTGCTCACCGGCGGGTACGGCTCGGTGGTGGGGGCCACCTTCGGCGCGCTCATCTTCGGCGTCGTCCAGATCGGCATCACCTATACGAACGTGAACTCCGACTGGTTCCGGGTGTTCCTCGGGGCGATGCTGCTCATCGCGGTGCTCTTCAACAACCAGGTTCGCAAGCGCGTGACGGAGGCGAGATAGCGATGCCGGCGGATCCCAAGTCCGAATACATCCTCGAGCTCGAGAACGTCTCCAAGTACTTCGGCAGCGTCATCGCCCTGCGCGACGTGACGGTGCGGCTGCGCCGCGGCGAGGTGCATTGCCTGCTCGGCGACAACGGCGCCGGCAAGTCCACGCTGATCAAGATCCTCGCCGGCTGTCACCGCCCCAGCGAAGGGATCTTCAAGGTCGATGGCGAGCCGCTCGCCTTGAAATCGCCGAGCGACGCGCTCGACCGCGGCATCGCCACCGTCTACCAGGACCTGGCGCTGGTCCCGCTCATGAGCGTGGCGCGCAACTTCTTCATGGGGCGAGAGCCCATCCGCCGAGTCGGCGGCGTCTTCCGCCTCTTCCACCGTGAGCACGCCGAGGAGATCGCCTGCGCAAAGCTCGCCGACATGGGGATCAAGGTGCGCGACGCAGAGCAGGCCGTTGGCACCATGTCCGGCGGCGAGCGGCAGTGCCTGGCGATCGCCCGCGCGATCCACTTCGGCGCGCGCGTGCTGATCCTCGACGAGCCCACCGCCGCGCTGGGTGTGCGGCAGAGCGCGAACGTGCTCCGCCTGATCGCCCGGGCCCGCGAGAAAGGCATCTCCGTCATCTTCATCACCCACAACGTCCACCACGCCTATCCGGTCGGCGACTCGTTCACGCTCCTCAACCGCGGCCGCTCCATGGGGACCTTCCGCAAGGGAGAGATCCAGCGCGACCAGGTGCTCGACATGATGGCGGGCGGCCTGGAGATGCAGAAGCTGATGGCGGAGTTCGGGGTCCGGGTATGACGCCCGCGCGCCGCAAGCTTCGCCTCGGCATGGTCGGGGGCGGACCCGGCTCCAACATCGGAGAGACCCACCGCCGCGCCGCCGGCTTCGACGGACGGTATGCGCTGGTGGCGGGCGCCTTCGCCACCGACGCCAAGCGGAGCCGCGACTTCGCCGCCTCGCTCGACATCGCGCCCGAGCGCCGCTATGGCAGCTGGGAGGAGATGGCCGAGCGCGAGCCGGAGCGCAAGGACGGCATCGAGGTGGTGGCGATCATGACGCCGAACGCGAGCCATCACCCGATCGCGCGCGCCTTCCTCGAGCTCGGCGTCGACGTCATCTGCGACAAGCCGCTCACCACGGAGCTCGAGGACGCCGTCGATCTGCTGCGGCTCGCGCGCCGGACCAGGCTCGTGTTCGCCGTCACCTACAACTACACCGGCTATCCGATGGTGCGGCAGGCGCGCGAGATGATCCGTTCGGGCGATCTGGGCGCCGTCCGCCTCGTCCAGGTGGAGCACGCCTCGGGCTGGGCCTCGACGCTCCTGGAAGCGAGCGGGCACAAGCAGGCAGCCTGGCGGACTACCCCCAGCATCGCCGGGAAGTCCGCGGTGGTCGGCGACATCGGAACGCACGCCCATCACCTCGCCCGCTTCATCACCGGCCTGGAGGTGACGCACGTCTCGGCCGAGCTCTCCACGCTGGTGCTCGGACGGAAGGCGGACGATAACGCGCACGTGAAGCTGCGCCTCACCAACGGCGCGCGCGGACTGATGTGGGTGAGCATGGCGGCGACCGGCAACCTCCACGGCCAGCGCATCCGCGTCTTCGGCGAGAAGGCGAGCCTGGAGTGGATCCAGGAGCAACCGGAACAGCTTGTCCTGCGGCCGGCGGACGGTCCGCACCGGGTGCTCTCGCGCGGCTGCAGCTATCTCTCGGCGAGCGCGCAGCGAGCGTCGCGACTCTGGCCCGGCCATCCGGAGGGGTTCCTCGAGGCGTTCGCCAACGTCTACACCGATGCGGCCGATGCGGTGCTCGCGCGCAGGGACGGCATCGCGGTCGACCGGGTCAATCTCTTCCCCACCGTCGAAGACGGCGTTCTCGGGGTGAAGTTCGTGGACGCGGTGGTCGACTCGCATCTCCGCGACGGAGCATGGGTGAACGCCACCCTCGATCTGTCGCTCTTGACGGAGGTTTGACGAATGGCCCAGGTGCTCGGCGTCGGTGTCATCGGCATGGGGTGGATGGGAGAGGTCCACAGCCGCTCCTACCGCTCCATCCCCGACCGGTTCGCGGCGAGCGGCCTCATCCCGAAGCTGGTGATCTGCGCCGACGGCGTGGAGGAGCGGGCGCGCAGCGCGCAGCAACGTTTCGGGTTCCAGCGCTTCACCACCGACTGGCGCCAGGTGATCGCCGATCCCGAGGTCAAGGTGGTGAACGTCGCCGCGCCGAACGGGATGCATCTCGAGATCAACCGGGCGGCACTCCAGGCCGGAAAGCACGTGCTCTGCGAGAAGCCGGTGGGCCGCGAGCCGAAGGAGACCCTGGAGAGCTACGCCGCAGCCCGGAAGGCGGGAACCATCACCTTCGTTGGCTACAACTACCGCTGGGCGCCGCTGGTGCAGTACGCGCGCAATCTCGTCGCCGAAGGCAAGCTCGGGAAGCTCACGCACTACCACGGCCGCTTCCTCAACGGGTACGCCGGCGATCCGCTCGGTTTCCTCTCCTGGCGCTTCGAACAGGCGCAAGGGCTCGGCACCCTCGGCGATCTCATGTCCCACGCGATCGACATGGCGCACATGATGGCCGGCCCGATCGAATCGCTCACCGCCGATCAGGAGATCTTCATCAAGCGGCGGCCCATCCAGCAGCCCGGCAGCGGCACTCACTACGACAAGGGCCGCAGCGACGGCCCGATGGGGGACGTGACCAACGAGGACTACGTGAGCGCCCTGGTCCATTTCCAGAACGGCGCGCGCGGCCTGCTCGAGTCCTGCCGGGTGATCAACGGCGCCAAGTGCGACATGTCCTTCGAGCTCCACGGAACCAAGGGCGCGGTGAAGTGGAATTTCGAGAGGATGAACGAGCTGCAGCTCCAGTTCCGGCGAGACGACGACCTGGCCCAGGAGGGCTACACCACCGTCCTCTCCGGGCCGGCGCATCCGTATCACCGGCATTTCAACCCGGGCCCGGGCATCAGCCTCGGCTACGACGACCTGAAGGTCATCGAGGCGTACGAGTTTTTCTCCTCGATCGCTTCGGGCAAGCAGGGCGAGCCCGGCTTCCGCGAGGCGGCGGCCGTCGCCCGGGTGCAACAGGCGATCATCCGCTCGTGGGAGTCGAAACGGTGGGAGACGGTCGAGAAGGAGTAAGGAGGCACGCATGATCCAGGTCGCGAACGCGCCCTGTTCGTGGGGCGTCATCGAGAACGTGGAAGGCGAGCGCGGCGGCTATGCCCGCGTGCTCGACGAGATGCACGAGGCGGGTTATGCCGGCACCGAGCTCGGGGATTGGGGCTTCATGCCCACCGATCCGCGCGCGCTGCGGCGGGAGCTGGACAGGCGGCAACTGAAGCTCCTGGCCTCCTGGGTGACTGTCCACCTCCATGATCCTTCGCGTCTGGGGGCGGACGAGACCGATGTCCTGCGCACCGCGCGCCAGCTCGCCGAGGTGGGTGGGCCGGACAACCTGGTTGTCCTCGGAAACGACCCTTATACCGACGCGCTGCGGACGCTGATGGCCGGGCGGATCCTTCCCGAGCACGGAATGAACGAGGCGCAGTGGCGCACGTTCGCCGACGGCGCGAATCGGATCGCCCGGACCGTGAAGAAGGAGACCGGGCTGCGCACCGTCTTCCACCATCACATCGGCACCTGGGTGGAGACGCCGGAGGAGACCGCCCGGTTCTTGTCCATGACCGATCCCGAGGTGCTCGGGCTCTGCTTCGACACCGGCCATTACCGGTTCGGAGGGGGCGACTCGGTCGAGGGCGTGCGGCGGCATGCCGACCGGATCTGGCACGTCCACTTCAAGGACCACGATCCGAAAGTCGCCACCCGGTCGAGGCGCGAGGGCTGGAATGCGGTGAAGGCGGTCGAGAACGGCGTCTTCTGCGAGCTCGGCAAAGGCGACGTGGACTTCAAGGGCATCGCCGCGGAGCTCGGGCGGCGCGGGTATCGAGGCTGGATCGTGGTGGAGCAGGACGTGCTGCCCGGGATGGGAAGTCCAAAGGAAAGCGCCCGCCGCAACCGCGAGTTCCTCAGGAACATCGGGCTCTGAGGCCGCGCATGAGTCCTTCCCGTCCATCCGCCCCTCCACCCGCGAAAGGCCGCGCGCTCGACGTCATCTGCCTCGGCCGCCTGGCCGTGGACCTCTATGCCCAGCAGCTCGGGGCGCGCCTCGAGGACGTGGCGAGCTTCGCCAAGTACCTGGGCGGCTCGTCGGCGAACATCGCCTTCGGCTGCGCCCGGCTCGGGCTTCGCACCGCCATGGCGTCGCGCGTCGGCGACGATCACATGGGGCGATTCCTCACCGAGACCCTCGCCAGCGAAGGCTGCGACGTCTCCCACGTCTCCGTCGACAGAGACCGGCTCTCCGCGCTGGTCCTTCTCGGCATCCGCGACCGCGAGACCTTTCCGCTGGTCTTCTACCGCCAGGACTGCGCCGACATGGCGGTGCGCGACGAGGACGTGGAGGAGCCGTTCGTCGCCTCCAGCCGGGCCTTCCTGGTCACCGGCACCCACCTCTCCACCGAACACGTGCACCGGGTCAGCTCGGCCGCGATCGATCGCGCCCGGCGCCACGGGGTGGCGACGGTCCTCGACATCGACTACCGCCCCGTGCTGTGGGGACTGACGCAGCCCGCGGCGGGCGAGCAGCGCTTCGTCCGCAGCGATCGGGTGACCTCTCATTTGCAGCAGATGCTGCCCCGCTTCGACGTCGTCGTCGGCACCGAGGAGGAGTTCCGGATCGCCGGCGGCCGCGAGGACGTGGTCGACTCATTGCGCGCCGTTCGCGCCCTCACGCCCGCCGTGCTGGCCGTGAAGCTCGGCGCGCGCGGCTGCGCGGTGTTCGACGGCCAGATTCCGCCACGCATCGAGGAGGAGGACGTCGTTCCCGGTTTCCCGGTAAAAGTGATGAACGTCCTCGGCGCCGGCGATGCGTTCATGGCCGGGCTCCTCAAGGGCTGGCTCACGGGCGCGAGCTGGCGGGAGGCGGCGCGGATGGCGAACGCCTGCGGCGCGCTGGTCGTGGCGCGCCACGCCTGCTCCGCCTCGATGCCCACGCCCGAAGAGCTCGAGTATTTCATGGGCCGCCCGGGCCTCGATCGCCCGGACCAGGACGCGCACCTCGCCCGGCTCCATCGCGTCAGCCGCAAGCGCGAGCGTTGGGACGATCTCGCCGTGCTCGCGTTCGATCACCGCGCCCAGTTCAAGGACCTCGCGCAGGAAGCGGGCGCGGCGGAATCGCGCATCCCGGAGTTGAAGGCGCTGCTGGTGCGCGCCGCTGCCGAGACGGAGGAGTCGCTGGGTCTGCAGGGACACGTCGGGGCGCTTCTGGACGACACCTACGGCGAGGACGCTCTCTTCGCCGCCAGCGGGCGCGGCTGGTGGGTCGGGCGCCCTGTGGAAGTGCCCGGCTCGCGCCCCTTGCAGTTCGAGGGTGGCCGCTCGATCGGCAGCCGCCTGACCAGCTGGCCCCGCGATCACGTGGTGAAGTGCCTCGTGCGCTTCCACCCCGATGACCCGGCCGATGTGCGGGCGGAACAGGAGACGCAGCTGCGCGCCCTGTACGCCGCCGTCCAGGCGAGCGGACACGAGTTGCTCCTCGAGGTGATCCCTCCCAGCGAACTTCCCTGCGACGACCGGACCATTGCGCGCGCCCTCGACCGCATCTACGAGATCGGCATCTACCCGGAGTGGTGGAAGCTCGCCCCGATGAGCCGCGAGAGCTGGAAGCAGGTGGACGATCTGGTCGCGCGGCGCGATCCCTGGTGCCGCGGAGTCCTCGTCCTCGGCCTGAACGCGCCCATCAAGGACCTCGCGGCGGGTTTTCGCCAGGCCGCGCTGTCTGCGACCAGCCGCGGATTCGCCGTCGGACGGACCATCTGGCACGAGCCGAGCCGCGAGTGGCTCGCGGGCCGCATCGGTGACGCGGAGCTGATCTCGCGGGTGCGGGCGAGCTTCGAAGCGCTCATCCGCGAGTGGCGCTCGGCGCGCGCCAGTCGGAAGGAGGCGACGGCATGAGCACGATCCGGCTGACCGCTGCCGAGGCTGTGGTGCGCTACCTCGCCTCCCAGCGGGTCGAGACCCCCCAAGGCCCGGCACCCCTCTTCGGCGGCGTGTTCGCGATCTTCGGGCACGGCAACGTGGCCGGCCTGGGCGAGGCGCTGTACCGGCACCGGGAGACGCTGCCGACCTTGCGCGCCCACAACGAGCAGGGGATGGCGCACGCCGCGATCGCGTTCGCGAAGGCCCATATGCGCCGGCGCATGATGGCCGCGACGACGTCGATCGGCCCCGGCGCGACGAATCTGGTGACGGCCGCGGCCACGGCGCACGTCAACCGGCTCCCGGTCCTCTTCCTGCCGGGCGACGTGTTCGCCTCGCGCGCCCCGGACCCGGTCCTGCAGCAGGTGGAGGACTTCCACGATGCCACGGTGACGGCGAACGATTGCCTGCGGCCGGTGTCGCGCTACTTCGACCGGATCGTGCGCCCCGAGCAGCTCATCGTCGCGCTCCCCCGCGCGATCCAGGTGCTGACGGACGCGGCGCTCTGCGGCCCGGTGACGCTGGCGATGCCGCAGGACGTGCAGACGATGGCGTGGGAGTACCCGGCGGAGCTGTTCGAGCCGCGCACCGTCCGGTTCCGCGCGCAGCCGCCGGCAGATGACGAGCTTGCTGCCGCGGCCGAAGCGCTGCGGCGAGCGAAGCGGCCCGTCATCGTCGCCGGAGGAGGCGCGCTGTACGCGCTCGCGACCGACGCTCTGCGCCGCTTCGCAGAGGCGCACGGCAGCCCGGTTTGCGAGACGCAGGCGGGAAAGGGCGCGCTCCCCTGGGACCATCCGCTTCAGCTCGGCGCCGTCGGGGTGACGGGTTCGCCCGCCGCCAACGAGCTCGCGCGCGACGCGGATCTCGTGCTCGCGGTGGGCAGCCGGCTGTCTGATTTCACGACCGGTTCGCACAGCCTGTTCGGCCAGGCAAAGCTCGTCGGCCTCAACGTCAACGCTTTCGACGCGGCGAAGTGGCATGCGCTGCCCTTGCAGGCGGACGCGCGGCTCGGGCTCGAAGCGCTCGCTGGACGTCTCTCCGGCTGGAAGGCGGACGAGGCGTGGACCGTGCGCGCCCGCAAGTCCGCGGCGGCCTGGCGGGATGCGGTCACGGCGCTCACTTCGCGCCGCGACGTCGCCCTGCCCTACGACGCGGACGTGATCGGCGCGGTCCAGCGCTCCTCCGCCCGCTCGTCGGCGAACGACATCGTGGTCAACGCGGGCGGGACCCTGCCGGCGGAGCTGCACAAGCTGTGGCGCACGAGCGTCCCGGGCGGGTACCACATGGAGTACGGCTACTCCTGCATGGGGTACGAGATCGCCGGAGGTCTCGGCGTGAAGCTCGCGCATCCCGACCGCGAAGTGATCGTCATGGTCGGCGACGGCAGCTACCTCATGCTCAATTCCGAGATCGCAACCTCGGTCCTCCTCGGGAAGAAGATCATCGTCGTGGTGCAGGACAACCACGGGTACGGGTGCATCAACCGGCTCCAACAAGAGGTCGGAGGCGAGCCGTTCAACAACCTGTTCAAGGACTGCGTACAGGGTCCCTCCGGCCCCCCGGCGATCGACTTCGCCAGGCACGCGCAGTCCATGGGAGCGATCGGCGAGAACGTGAAGACCGTCGGGGAGCTCGAGGCCGCGCTCGCGAGGGCACGCGCGGCGGATCGGACGTCCGTCATCTGCATCGAGACGGATCCGCGGCGGACCACCGAGGACGGGGGCTGCTGGTGGGAAGTGGCCGTTCCCGAGGCCTCGCCAAGCGACAAGGTCCGGCGCGCGCGCGACGCCTACGAGAGCGCGAAGAAGGGACAGAGGGCATGAGCCTGCTGGTGAAGGGCGCGCGCAAGGGGCGCGAGATCGTGGACGTGAAGCCCGCCGCGTCCGGCCTCCGCTACGTCGGGTTCTCCGCCCACCGCCTCGCCGAGGGCGAGGCACTCGACCTTGCGGCCTCGCGCGGCCGCGAGGTCTGCGCCGTCGTGCTCGAGGGCGTCGTGACGATCCGCTCCGGCGATGCCGCCTTCGAGCAGATCGGCAAGCGGCGGAGCGTTTTCGAGGATCAGCCTCCGTTCGCGGTCTACTTGCCTGGCACGGCGCCGGTCTCGGTGACGGCCCACTCCGCCGCCGAGATCGCCATCGGCACCGCGCCCGGCGCCGGCAGCCTCGCGCCACGCCTGATCGCGCCCGAGACGATGCGGCGCTCCGTGCGGGGCAAGGAGCTCAACACGCGCTACGTGACCGACATCCTGCCGGAGTCCCAGCCCGCGGACAGCCTCCTCGTCGTCGAGGTCAAGACGCCGACCGGACATTCCTCGAGCTACCCGCCGCACAAGCACGACAGGCTCGAGCCACCGGAGGAGACGCTGCTGGAAGAGACGTATTACCACCGCCTGGATCCCCCCCAGGGGTTCGTCTTCCAGCGCGTGTACACCGACTCGCGCGACATCGACGAGTCGCACGCGGTCGAAGACCACGACGTGGTGGTGGTGCCGCGCGGGTACCATCCGGTCGTGGTGCCCTGGGGGTACCGGAGCTACTACCTGAACGTGATGGCCGGTCCGAAGCGCTCCTGGCACTTCAAGAACGACCCGGCGCACGAATGGATCATCAAATGAAGAGCGAAGGATGAGAAGATGAGTCAGCCCGCAGAGCGCATCGTTCCCGCCGATCAGCCCCGGGCGATCGGCCACTTCATCGCAGGTCAGCCGCGGCCCGGTCAGAGCGGCCGTGCGTCCGATGTCTTCAATCCCGCCACCGGCGCAATCACCAGCAAGGTCGCGCTCGCGAGCGCCGCGGAAGTGGACGCGGCCGTCGCCGCAGCGCAGAAGGCCTTCCGGCCCTGGGCGGAAACCTCGCCCCTCAAGCGCGCGCGGGTGATGTTCCGGTTCAAGGAGCTGATCGAGCGGGACCTCGACAAGCTCGCGGCGATCATCACCTCCGAGCACGGCAAGGTGCTCTCCGACGCCAAAGGCGAGGTGCAACGCGGCCTCGAGGTGGTGGAGTTCGCCACCGGCATCCCCCAGCTGCTCAAGGGCGAGTACACCGAGCAGGTCGCCACGGGCATCGACGCCTGGAGCGTCCGCCAGCCTCTGGGCGTCTGCGCCGGGATCACGCCGTTCAACTTCCCGGTGATGGTGCCGATGTGGATGTTCCCGATGGCCATCGCCTGCGGGAACTCTTTCGTGCTCAAGCCTTCCGAGCGCGATCCGTCCGCGTCCCTCCGCCTCGCTGAGCTGTTCAAGGAAGCGGGGCTTCCCGACGGCGTCTTCAACGTCGTGCACGGGGACAAGGTGGCGGTGGACGCGCTGCTGACGCATCCCAACGTCGCGGCGTTGAGCTTCGTCGGCTCGACGCCCATCGCCCGATACATCTACGCGACGGGGACGGCGCACGGGAAGCGCGTGCAGGCGCTGGGCGGCGCGAAGAACCACGCGGTCGTGATGCCGGACGCCGACATCGACAACGCCGCGGACGCGCTGATGGGCGCAGCTTACGGGTCGGCGGGCGAGCGCTGCATGGCCATCTCCGCGGTCGTTGCGGTGGGCGAAGCAGGCGACAAGCTCGTCGAGCGGCTGATCCCGAAGGTGAAGGCCATCAAGGTGCGCGACGGCTGCGATCCCGCCGCGGAGATGGGGCCGGTCGTGACCGGCCAGCACCGGGAGAAGATCCTCGGCTACATCGAGGACGGAGTGAAGTCGGGCGCGAAGCTGGTGGTGGACGGCCGGGGGCTCACGGTCCCGGGACGCGAGAAGGGCTTCTTCCTCGGTGGCTCGCTCTTCGACAAGGTGACGCCGGAGATGCGGATCTACAAGGAGGAGATCTTCGGCCCGGTGCTCGTCGTCCTGCGGGCCCCGGATCTGGCCACCGCGCTCGACCTGGTGAACAAGCACGAGTACGGCAACGGCACGGCGATCTTCACCCGCGACGGAGCGACGGCGCGCGAGTTCGCGCACCGGGTGCAGGTCGGGATGGTGGGCGTGAACGTGCCCATCCCGGTGCCGATGGCCTTCCACAGCTTCGGCGGCTGGAAGCAGAGCCTGTTCGGCGACCACCACGCCCACGGGCCAGAGGCGGTGCGCTTCTACACGCGCGGCAAGGCCATCACTCAGCGCTGGCCGACGACGCCGATCGGACCGGCGTTCTCGATGCCGACGCTGAGCTGACCCGGCCGCGCCCCCCGCGCTCCGCCCTACGCCGCGCGATCGCGCGACGGATCGGAGTTGTCCGGCTCCGCCAGACGAAGCTCGTGGCGAGCGCCGTCCGGTGTGATGAACGTGAACCCGACGACGCGGTCGCCGTGCGTTTGTCCCAGCAGCTTCAGCGTCTCCTCGAAATCGCGGGAGAGCCCCTCGGGCACGCCCAGCTCGCGCAGCGTCTTGATGCCTTGCTTCTCGTTCTTCGCCATGATCTTCCACGCTCCCTCTGTTCTCCATCGTGCTTCTCCGGGGATCCGCAATGGTCCCCTTCCGGGCACGAAGCATGTGGCCGCTTCCCCCCGGCGTCCAATCGATTGATCGGTGGGGTACGATTACTTATGGTTATCGGATGGAGATTCGCCTTCTTCGCTCATTCCAGGCACTTGCCGAGCAGGGCCACTTCGGGCGGGCTTCCCGGGCCCTCCACCTCTCGCAACCCGCGCTCAGCAAGCAGATCCGCCAGCTGGAGGACGAGGTAGGCTCGCTCCTCTTCGTCCGCGGTCGCCGGGGCGCGCAGCTCACGCGCGTCGGTCGACTTTTCGCCGACGAGGTCGCACCCTTGCTCCGCCACGCCGACAGGGTGCTCGATCGCGCCCGTCGGGCTGCCCGCGGCGACGTCGGCGAGCTGCGCCTCGGCTTCGGCATCGCGACGCGCTTGATCGTCCCACGGCTCGTCTCGGCCTTCCGCCGCGCCCACCCGCAGGTGCACGTCACCCTCGAAGACATGTCCTCGCCGGCGCAGCTCGATGCGCTCGAGCGCGGCTCCCTCGACGTCGGTTTCGTGCGCCTTCCCATCGACCGGCCCCTCGCGCACATCCCGGTCGTCGAGGACCGCCTCGTGCTCGCGGTCCCGGCCAGCCGCCGTGACGAGTTGGCCCGGCTTCCCTCCCGGCAACTCCGGGACGAGCCCTTCATCGAGCTGGCCCAGTCCCGCTCCCCGAGCTTCTACGCGCACGTCCTCCGCGTGTGCGCGCGCTACGGCTTCCGCCCGCGCGTGGTCCAGTCGGCGAGCGAGTCGTTCACCGTGCTCGCGCTGGTCGCCGCAGGGATGGGCATCGCCATCGTTCCCAGCGGATCGACGGAGACGCGCGTCGAAGGCGTCGCCTACCTGCCGCTGGCAGTGCCCGAAGCGCGGTGGCGGGTCGGCGCCGCGTGGGTCTCGAGCACGCCCAGCTCGGTGCGCGATGCCTTTCTCAGGCTGTTGCGCGAGTCGCTCGCCCGCGGCGGCCCGCAATCCCAGGCGAGCGGCGCCCCCGGTCGAGCACACCGTGGCGAACGCATTTGAAAACGATCGCGGGCCAGAGCACTTTTCCCATTCTTTTCGCCGTGATGTGCGGTAAGAGCTCGGGTGCGAATCGCGCGATGCGAAGCGTTTTGGCGGCTCCCGCATCTTCTGGGCGGCCCTCGGGGGGGAGATTGTCGACCATACGGAGTTGCCGTTCAGAGGATTTTGGCGCCGTCTTCGAGCTGTTGCGCCAGCACTGGCCAGAGGAGATGTTTCGCGAACCGGCCCTCCGCGGCGTGTTCGAGCGAGGGCTCGCGTCGCCGCGCCAGCGGTACGTCTGCGCCGAGTTCGATTCGCGGGTCGTCGGCTTTGGATCGCTCACGGTGAAGAGCAGCCTGCGCCATGAGGGCGCGATCGGCCACGTGGACGAGCTGGTCGTCGACCACAACTACCGCTGCCGAGGCATCGCCACCCTGCTGATGCAGCGGATCGAGGAGCTCGCTGTCGCGATCGGATGTCGCCAGCTCCAGCTCGACTGCGCCTTCCACCGCAAGGAAGCGCACACGTTCTACCGGGAACGGCGCTTCGAGAGACGCGCCCTGCTCTTCGCGAAGGCGCTCCGCGAGATCTAGCGCGCGCCCGGAGCCTTGCAGTTGCGTGTGCGCGCGCCCGCCCGCAGCAGCATCAGGGCAAGGACCAGCAGCGACGGGCCCGGCGCCGTTTGACACCCGCCCGAACGGAGCCTAGCAGAGTGACCTGCGAGGGAGCGAGACGTGCGCGCGCGCGTCTGCTACGCTGCCGCCCTTCCTGGACGGGGGCTCGGGTTGGTGGAAAGCGCCTCATCGGTCCTTCGGCCCTTGCGCACGCCCTCGAGCGTCGGGATCGTCGCGAACCCGGCCTCTGGGCGGGACATCCGCCGGCTGGTGAGCCGGGCGTCCGTCTTCCCGACCATCGAGAAGTCGAACATGGTGCAGCGCATGCTCGGCGCTTTGGGAGCGCTGGGCGTCGACCGTGTGCTGATGATGCCGGAGCTCACCGGCATCTGCGCCGACGTACACCGCGCGGGGCAGCGCTTGCGCGCGTCGCCCGACGTCAGGTGGCCCCGGGTGCAGGTGCTCGACACCCGCAGCGAGGAGAGCGTCCAGGACACCCTCGAGGCGGTCGATCGGATGGTGGCCGAGGGCGTCGCGGTCATCATCGTCCTCGGCGGCGACGGCACCCACCGCGCCGTAGCGTCGCGCTGTGGCGCCGTGCCCCTCGCCACCCTCTCCTCCGGCACCAACAACGTCTTTCCCGATCTGCGGGAGGCAACGGTCACGGGCCTCGCGGCCGGCCTGGTGGCGCTGGGGCGCGTGCCGGCCGGGATCGCCCTGCGCCGCCGGAAGCTCCTGCGGGTCGCGACCTCCACTCACCCTGGCGAGATCGCGCTGGTGGACGCCTGCGTCTCGACCCTGACCCACGTCGGGGCCCGGGCCTTGTGGCAGCCCGACACCATCTCCGAGATGGCGGTGACGTTCGCCGAGCCGGACGCCATCGGTCTCTCTTCGGTCGCCGGGCTGCTGCACCCGGTCGGGCGGGAAGACCCTCACGGCCTCTTGCTGCGCCTGGCGCGGCCGCGCTCGGCGGAGGCTCGCATGACGGTCGCCGCGCCCATCGCCCCGGGGTTGATCGCGGAGGTCGGCGTCGCCGCCGTCGAGATCCTGGTTCCCGGCCGCCCGACGGCGTTGCAGGCGCGATCGGGGACGCTCGCCCTCGACGGCGAGCGCGAGCTCGAGTTCTCCGCCGCCGAGCTGGCGGTGACGCTGGACCTTTGCGGGCCCTTCATCATCGACGTGCCCGCCACGCTCTCGTGGGCAGCCCGCCACGGGGTGCTGCGCACCGACGAAAAGGTGCGCGGCAACGGCTCCCCGCACCGCGAGGAACCGCTCTTCACCTGAGGGCGATTCGCCCGGAAGGAGGCAGTGAGATGGCGCAACTGACGAAAGCACAGCTCCTGCAGGCCTACCGCACCATGCGCACGATCCGCGAGTTCGAGGAGCGCGTGCACACGGAGTTCGCGACCGGGGAGATCCCCGGGTTCGTGCACCTGTACGCGGGCGAAGAGGCCTCGGCCACCGGCGTCTGCATGCACCTCCGGGACGACGACTACATCGCCAGCACGCACCGGGGACACGGCCACTGCATCGCCAAGGGCGTCGATCCGGTGGGGATGATGGCCGAGATCTACGGAAAGTCGACGGGCACCTGCAAGGGAAAGGGCGGCTCCATGCACATCGCCGACCTCTCCCGGGGAATGATGGGCGCCAACGGCATCGTGGGCGGCGGCGGGCCCCTCATCTGCGGCGCGGCGCTGGCTGCCAAGTACAAGAGGGAGAACGGCGTCGCGGTCTGCTTCTTCGGCGACGGCGCCTCCAACCAGGGGACCATCCTCGAGGCGATGAACCTGGCCTCGGTCTGGAACCTGCCCGCGATCTTCGTAGCCGAGAACAACGGCTACGCCGAGACCACCTCCTCCTCCTGGTCGGTGGCCTCCGACAACATCGCCGACCGCGGGTCGGCCTTCGGAATGCCCAGCGTCATCGTCGACGGCTTCGACTTCTTCGCCGCCCACGAGGCGGCCGGCGAGGCCGTCAAACGCGCCCGCGAAGGCGGCGGCCCGACGCTGATCGAGATGAAGTTCATGCGCTACTACGGCCATTTCGAGGGCGATCAGCAGACCTACCGGGGCGCCGACGAGGTCAAGAAGCTGCGCGAGGAGAAGGACTGCCTGCTCCGCTTTCGCAAGCGCGTCACCTCCGCCGGCGAGCTCCTGGCTGCCGAGCTCGACGCGGTCGACAAGGACGTGCTTGCGCTGATCGACCGGGCGGTGAAGCAGGCGAAGGCGGATCCGAAGCCGGAAGCAGCGGACCTGCTCACCGACGTCTACGTCTCGTACCCGTGATCAGGAGGGTGAACGCCATGGCAAGGACCATCACCTACCAGCAGGCCATCAACGAGGCACTCCGCCAGGAGATGGAGCGCGATCCGCGCGTCATCGTCATGGGAGAGGACAACGCCGGCGGCGCGGGGTCACCGGGAGAACAGGACGCCTGGGGCGGCGTGCTCGGCGTCACCAAGGGACTCTATCCCCGGTTCCCCGACCGGGTGCTCGACACTCCCATCTCCGAGTCGGGTTTCATCGGCGCCGCCATCGGCGCGGCCGTCGCCGGCATGCGCCCGGTCGCCGAGCTCATGTTCGTCGACTTCATGGGCGTCTGCTTCGACCAGATCTTCAACCAGGCCGCCAAGTTCAAGTACATGTTCGGCGGCAAGGCGGAGACGCCGGTGGTCATCCGCACCATGATCGGCGCCGGCTTCCGCGCCGCCGCCCAGCATTCGCAGATGCTGACCTCCATCTTCACCCACGTCCCGGGCCTGAAGGTGGCTTGTCCGGCGACGCCCTACGACGCCAAGGGGCTCCTCATCCAGTCCATCCGCGACAACGACCCGGTCATCTTCTGCGAGCACAAGCTGCTCTACGGCCTGAAGGGCGACGTGCCCGAGGAGAGCTACACGGTCCCGTTCGGAGAGGCCAATGTGGTGCGCGAAGGAAAGAGCGTCACGGTGGTCGCCTACGGGCGCATGGTCCACTTCGCCGTGCAGGCGGCCGGGGAACTGGCGAAGAAGAAGATCGACTGCGAGGTCATCGACCTGCGGACCACGTCGCCGATGGACGAAGCCACCATCCTCGAGTCGGCCGAGAAGACCGGACGCGTCGTGGTCGTGGACGAGGCGAATCCGCGCTGCTCGCTGGCGACCGACGTCGCCGCGCTGGTGGCGGAGAAGGCCTTCCGGTCGTTGAAGGCGCCGGTCGAGAGAGTGACCGCCCCGCACGTTCCCGTGCCGTTCTCCGACGCGCTCGAGGATCTCTACATCCCGAGCCCGGCGAAGATCGGCGCCGCCGTCGAGCGCGTGGCCAACTACCACTGACGGGGGAGGCGGGGGGAGGTCGTGCGCCCCCTGGCCCGTCCCTCCTCCCGGAGGAACCATGCCCGCGATCCATTCAATCACCGTTCCGAAGTGGGGTCTTTCGATGGAGAAGGGCCGGCTCACGGCGTGGCACCGCCAGGTGGGCGACCGCGTCTCCCCGGGCGACGAGATCTGCGACGTAGAGACCGACAAGATCTCGGGCGGCCTGGAGGTGAACGTCGGCGGCGTCCTGCGCCGCCAGCTGGCGCAGGAAGGCGACGAGCTGCCCGTGGGGGCCTTGGTCGCCGTCGTCGCCGATGCGGAGGTCCCGGAAGCCGAGGTCGACGCGGTGGTCGCCGCCTTCCAGGCGAGCTTCGTGCCGGCGGCCGCTGCGGGCGAAGGTGAAGGAGCGCAGCCGCAGAAGATCGAAATCGGCGGTCGGCGCATCCGCTATCTGAAACGCGGCGAGCGGGGCGACCCGGTCCTCCTCTTGCACGGGTTCGGCGGCGACCTCGGCAACTGGCTCTTCAACCACGACGCGCTGGCGGACAAGCACGCAGTCTACGCCCTCGACTTGCCGGGGCACGGGGAGTCCTCCAAGGACGTGGGCGCCGGCACCCTGGATGAGCTGGCCGCCGTGGTGACCGCGTTCCTGGAGACGGTCGGCGTCGAGAGCGCGCACCTCGTCGGTCACTCCTTGGGCGGCGCCGTGGCGCTGGCGATGGCCTCGTCGACGCCCAAGCGCGTCCGATCCCTGTCGCTCATCTGCAGCGCCGGGTTGGGCCGGGAGATCAACGCGGGATACATCGACGGTTTCGTGCGTGCCACCACCCGCAATGCGCTCAGGCCTTGTGTGGCGCAGCTCTACGCCCAGGAAACCCTGGTGACGCGGCAGCTCGTCGACGACCTCCTCAAGTACAAGCGGCTCGAGGGAGTCGACGCCGCGCTCCGCAAGCTCGCGGACAACCTCTTTCCCGGCGGCACGCAGAGGTCGCTCTTCCGCGACGCCCTCGCGTCCACCAGGATCCCGGTGCTCGTCGTCTGGGGCGGGAAGGATCGGATCATTCCCGCATCGCAGGCGGACGGCCTCCCCGGCCACGTGCGGGTCGAAGTGCTCCCCGATGCGGGCCACATGGTGCAGGTGGAGGCCGCGGGCGCGGTGAACCGGCTCCTCGCCTCGTTCATTCGCTAAGGGACGTCCGGCGTTCGTCCCGCCTGGACACAACCTTTGATCGTACACCCAAGGGCCGCGGTTGGCGAGCACCCGTCCTCTTGAAAAGCTCAGGCGAGGAGGCCTAGCGTGCTCCGGCCAAAGGAGGGATTCATGCAACCCACGTTACCGTCGCGCAGGGAATTCCTGAAGCAAGGTTCCGGGGTCATCATCGGGGCCCTGGTATTTTCGTCCGGCCCGATCGCCCTCCTCGCGCCGAGCAAGGTCTGGGCGCTGGAGCTGGGGGCGCTGGACGAAGCGACGGGAAAGGCGCTGCTCAAGTTTGCCCGCCACCTCTATCCGCACGACACGATGGAGGACGCCGTCTACGCGATGGTCGTGAAGGCCTTGGACAAGGACGCCGCGGACGGGAGCGTGAGGAAGCTTCTCGTCGAGGGAGTCGCCTCCCTCGACCGCGCCGCGGGCGGCGATTGGATCGCGAAGAGCCCCGATCGCCAGCTGGTCGCCGTCAAGGCGCTCGAGGGGACCCCGTTCTTCGCCAAGGTTCGCGGCACCTGCGTCACGGCGCTCTACGACAATCCGCTGGCGTACGCCCACTTCGGCTACGAGGGCAGCTCCTGGGACAAGGGCGGCTACCTCCACCGTGGCTTCAACGACCTCAACTGGTTGCCCGATCCGCCAACCGACGCCAGCCCACGCCTCTCTCGCGCGGGCGCCTGATCGAGGAGATCCGACATGGCAACCTATGAAACGAGCGACGAGTCCGTGGTGGTCGTCATCGGTAGCGGGGCCGGAGGCGGCACCCTGGCCAACGAGCTCTGCCAGAAAGGCGCCCCGGTGGTGCTGCTCGAGGCGGGCAAGCGCCAATCCACCGCCACCTATGTGAACGACGAGTGGGCGTCGTTCGGGCAGCTCGCCTGGACGGACAAGCGCACCACCTCGGGTACCTGGCGCGTGGCGCGCGATTTCCCGAACCTCCCGGCCTGGACCTGCAAGACCGTCGGCGGCACCACCACCCACTGGGCGGGCGCGTCGCTGCGATTCCAGCGCAACGAGTTCAGGGCACTCACCACCTACGGGCGGATCGAAGGCGCGAACCTGCTCGACTGGCCGCTCAACTACGAGGAGCTGGCGCCCTACTACGACAAGGCCGAGGACAAGCTTGGAGTGACCCGCACGCACGACATCGCGGGTTTGCCGGGAAACAACAACTTCAAGGTCTTCTACAGCGGCGCCAAGAAGCTCGGCTACCGGAACGTGCACACGGGGCGGATGGCCATCAACAGCAAGCCGCGGAAGGGCCGCCTCGGATGCATGCAGATCGGATTCTGCTTCCAGGGCTGCAAATCCGGCGCGAAGTGGTCGACCCTGTACGCCGACATCCCCGAAGCGGAGGCCACCGGACGTCTCGACCTGCGCCCCGAGTCCTTCGTGACGCGCATCGAGCACGACGACGCGGGCAAGGTTTCCGGCGTGGTCTACTTCGACAAGGACGGCAAGGAGCAGCGCCAGAAGGCGCGCGTGGTGTGCGTCGCCTGCAACTCCATCGAGACGGCGCGACTGCTCCTCAACTCGCAGTCGCCGCAGCACCCGAACGGGCTCGCCAACTCGTCCGGCCAGGTCGGGCGGAACTACCAGCGGCACATGACCGGCTCGGTCTACGGCATCTTCGACAAGCCGGTGCACATGTGGCGCGGGACGACCATGGCGGGCATCGTGACCGACGAGTCCGGCAACAATCCGAAGCGCGGGTTCACCGGCGGCTACGAGATGGAGACGCTCTCGCTCGGCCTCCCGTTCATGGCTGCGTTCCTCAATCCAGGGGCGTGGGGACGCGAGTTCACCTCGGCGATGGATGGGTACGCGAACATGGCCGGCATGTGGCTGGTCGGTGAGGACATGCCGCAGGAGACCAACCGCGTCACGTTGCACCCGACGGAGAAGGATCGGTTCGGAATGCCGATCCCCAACGTGCATTTCGACGATCACCCCAATGACGTCGCCATGCGCGCCCACGCGTATCGGCAGGGCAAGGCGATCTACGAGGCGGCGGGAGCAAAGCGGACGATCCTCACCCCCCCATATCCGTCGACGCACAACCTGGGGACGGCGCGCATGGCGGCCAAGGCGCGCGACGGGGTCTGCAACAAGTGGGGTCAGACCTTCGACGTCGCAAACCTGTTCGTCTCGGATGGCTCGGTGTTCACCACCGGCGGGTCGGAGAACCCGACGCTGACCATCGTCACGCTCGCGATCCGCCAGGCGGACTACATCACCGACCAGTTGTCCAAGCAGACTCTGTAGCGGAAGGGCCGGGGGACTACATCGCGTCCCCCGGCTCTCCTCTCTGCGCATGGTAGGCTGGTGCGGATGCCGGACTTTCGCAGCCGCGCATTTCTGCTGGACCACGTGCGCGCGACGATGGCCTTCTACCATCCGCGCGCCGTCGACCGGAACGGCGGTTTCTTCCACTTCTTCCGCGATGACGGGAGCGTCTACGACGCCGTCACGCGACATCTGGTGTCCAGCACGCGATTCGTCTTCGACTACGCGATGGCCGCCCGCCACTTCGGCTCTGACGATTACCGGAAGGCGGCTCGTCACGGGATCGCTTTCCTGCGCGAGCGACACAGGAATTCGCAGACGGGCGGCTACGCCTGGCTGCTCCGGGACAACGAGGCGGTCGACGCGACGAACCACTGCTACGGCCTCGCCTTCGTGTTGCTCGCCTGTGCGCACGCGTCGATGGCCGGGATCGACGAGGCGCGGCCCTGGATCGCGGAAGCCTTCCAGCTGATGGAAGACCACTTCTGGTCCGATCGCTACGGACTGTACGCGGACGAAGCCAGCGCAGACTGGAACCGTCTCTCGCCGTACCGGGGGCAGAATGCAAACATGCACGGCTGCGAGGCGATGCTCGCCGCCTTTGACGCCACCGGCGAGCCCCGTTACCTCGAGCGGGCAGAGATCCTGGCCCGCAACATCACCCTGCGCCAGGCAGACCTGGCGCAGGGTCTGATCTGGGAGCATTACCACTCCGATTGGTCGGTGGATTGGGACTACAACAAAGACGACCGGACCAACATCTTTCGCCCGTGGGGCTTTCAGCCCGGGCATCTCACCGAGTGGGCCAAGCTGCTGCTGATCCTCGATCGGCACCGCGCCCGGTTGCGAACCGGTGGCGACTGGCTGGTGCCCCGCGCGCTTCAGCTGTTCGACGCCGCGGTGGCCAAGGCGTGGGACCCCGGGTTCGGCGGGCTGTACTACGGCTTTGCGCCGGATGGCTCCATCTGCGACAGCGACAAGTATTTCTGGGTGCAGGCGGAATCACTCGCAGCCGCCGCGCTCCTCGCCGCCCGCACCGGGCTGAAGAAGTACTGGGACTGGTACGATCGAATCTGGGCTTACAGCTGGCAGTGGCTCGTCGATCACCAGTACGGCGCCTGGTATCGCATCCTCACCCGCGACAACCGCAAGTACAGCGACGAGAAAAGCCCCGCGGGCAAGACCGACTACCACACCATGGGCGCCTGCTACGAAGTGCTCAACGTGATTCCGGAATGATGGCTCCGTCCCTCAGCCTTTGGCCGACGCCGCCCAGAGGTTGATGCCGCTTTCGGTTGCGTATCGGTCGATCTCGCTCAGCTCGTCGGCGGAAAAATCGAGCTTGTCGAGCACGCCGAAGTTTTGCTCGAGCTGGGCCACGCTGCTCGCCCCGACGAGCGTCGAGGTGATCCGCGGATCGCGCAAGGTCCAGGCGAGCGCCATCTGTGCTAGCGTCTGGCGGCGCCGGGTGGCGATCTGCTGGAGCGCGCGCACCTTCGACAGCACCTGCTCGGTCATCAGATCGGCCGAGAAGGAGCCGGACCGACTCGCTCGCGAGCCTGCCGGCACGCCCGCGAGGTATCGGTCCGTGAGCAGTCCTTGCGCGAGTGGGGAGAAGACGATGCAACCGATCCCCTCCTCGCCGAGGACCTCGAGGAGGTCGGGCTCGATCCACCGGTTCAGCATCGAATACGAGGGCTGGTGGATGAGGAGCGGCGTTCCCAGGTCGCGGAGGATGGCGGCCGCCTCTTTCGTTCGCCGGGCCGAGTAGGAGGAGATGCCGACGTAGAGCGCCTTGCCCTGGCGCACGGCGGTATCGAGCGCGCCCATCGTCTCTTCCAGCGGGGTCTCGGGATCGAAGCGGTGTGAATAGAAGATGTCGACGTACTCGAGGCCCATCCGCTTCAGGCTCTGGTCGAGGCTCGCCAGCAGGTACTTTCGCGAGCCCCAGATGCCGTAAGGTCCCGGCCACATGTCGTAGCCAGCCTTGGTCGAGATGATCAGCTCGTCGCGCCGCCCGGCCAGGTCGGACTTGAGGATGCGTCCGAAGTTCTCCTCTGCCGAGCCGTACGGCGGACCGTAGTTGTTCGCCAGGTCGAAGTGGGTGATCCCGAGATCGAAGGCCCGGCGGATGATCGCCCGCTGCGTCTCGATGGGCCGGTCGCCGCCGAAATTCTGCCAGAGCCCGAGCGAGATCGCGGGCAACTTGAGGCCGCTGCGGCCGGTGCGCCGGAACGGCATGCGGGCGTAACGCTCGCCATCCTGCATCATGATCATTGCGCGGCTCCTCCTGCCGCCCATGGAATGCCCTTGCTCCGGCATCCGCGCAACCCTCCCTGCGCCGGTAGTCCTTTGGCGCAAGAGTCCCCATACGTTTGTTCAGGTCGCGACTACCTGCGCGAAATGCCAGCGATGGCCCTCGGGATCGATGGCCTCGCGGCAGCTCGTTACTTCGTCAAGACGTGCCCTTCCCGGTCGTGGACGGGCGGCAAATGGCGGGAAATCCGCGCCACGTTCCAGGTCGTCACTTCCGCCGTCCACTGCGAGTCCACCGCGTTGAATTGCGGGTTGAAGTCGCGCAGATCCAGAGCGAGATTGGTCACGTAGACGAATTCGCCGAAGAATACCGGGCTGGCCGGAAAGAGCAGCCCGCGCGGCGACCCGTCGGGCGCGATTCCGTCGAAGTCGCCCAGCTTGGCGATGCCCTTCCCGCTGGGATCGACCACCACGATCTCGTCCGCCTGGTTGGCGACGACCCACAGGTTGTCGTCCGCGTCGATGATCAGGCCGTCTGCGCCGTTGATGCTGTTGACGAAGACCGTCGGGGTGCCCGGCACGCCCTTGGCGACCGGGATCTGCACCACCGTGTCGTTCGACGTGTTGGCCACGAACAGGACGCCGGCGCTATTGAAGGCGAGACCATTCGCTCCGAAGGGAGGAACGCCGTTCGGCAGCAAGAGCGGGCTCGTCATCCACGCCGTCGCCTCGCCGCCCTCGGGGCCGGCCCTCCAGATGATCCCCTGGAACGAGTCCGAAACGTAGACGTTGCCGGCCTTGTCGAAGTTCAGCGCGTTCAGCCCGGAATCGGGCTTGAACGGCGGCGGAGGCTCCGCGAACGGCGCCGACGCGCCGGTAAGCGGGTCCACGCGTAGCACCTGCTTGCCGCCGAAATCGATCACCAGCAGCTCGTGCGTAGTCGGGTGGAAATCGAGGCCGAGGAGCGCCGGGCTCGAGTCCAGCTTGAGGATGCGCAGCAGCCGTCCCGAGCGATCGAACACCGCGATCCGCCCCGTCCCCGAAGTCGCCTTGTAATCGAAGTCGGCCACGTAGAACTCCCCGGTGCGCCGATCCACCGTGATGCCTTCCGGGTTGCGCAGCGGATGCGGCAGGTCGGCGAACTCGACGGCGCGGGTGCGATTCCACGCCTCGGCGGCCGGCGGCAGGGCAAAGATCGACAAGGCTGCGAGCAAGAAGGATCGAAGGCTCATGGCGAATCTCCTACGGCGTCAGGAAGGCGGGGGCTTCGACGGCTGAGGCGCCGCGCCCATGCTCACGGCCGAATATTCGTAGAGGGTGCGGGCGTTCTCGAACTGAGTGGCAGAGCGGAACACGAGCCGGTATCCAGCGCGATCGAACTGCAGGTGTTGTTGTAGCAAAGCCCCCAGGCCCTCATCCCTTTCCAGGGCGTCTGCCAGCGCTCGCTGCTGAGACAGGACGATGGGCTTCTGCCCCGGCATCTGGAGAACCAGAACGTTGAGGATCTGGATCGCGCCAGGTCCCACCGCGAGCGGCGCCGCTTCGGTGACGGCCTGCCGCGCTTCCAGCCTGATCATGCGCGCCTTCGCCTCGGGAATGCTGGCCTCGACCGCCTGGCTCACCCAGTCCAGCAGCCGCTCGCGCACGGTCGCGACATCGGCGCTCGCAAGGGCCTGGATGTCGCCCTCGCGCCGCACCGCCGCGGCGAGCGAGGAGATCTCCTTCAGGTAGACGTTCTTCTGGGATTCCGGAATGTAATACATGAGGACGAGGTGGACCTTCTTTCCATCCGGCGCGCCGTAATCGATTCCCGCCGGACTCCACCCGACCGCGCAGACCAGCTCCCCGTTCCCCGCCGCACGCACGTGCGGACAAGCAACCCCGTTCCCGATGGCGGTATTCATCGTCCGCTCGCGCGTCATCATCGCCTCGTACAACTCGCCCACGCTCGGCATGTCCGGCACAGCCTCGATCAGGTTTGCGAGGTACTCGAGCGACTTCTCCTTGTTCGTGTCGGGCACCTCGACGAGACGGCCCTCGCGCAGCGCCGTGAGAAGCGCCTTCATCAGTCGGCTCCGTAGCGCCGGATGAAGCGCGTCTTCACGAAGTGGGTGAGGAAGGAGTAGGCGATCACCGTCAACAGCATCCAGGGCCAGAATGCCACGGGCAAAGGCACCAGCCCCAGGTAGCCCGCAAGGGGCGAATAAGGAAGGGCGCAAGCGACGCCGATCACGATGAGCGTGGTCAAGGTGAGCGGCCAGCTGGCGCGGCTCTGGAAGAAGGGTACGCGATTGGTGCGGATGATGTGCACGATCAGCGTCTGGGTGAGGAGCGACTCCACGAACCAGCCGGTGTGGAACAAGCTCTCGTAGTGCGTCTTCAGCGACGGATCGGACGTGGTCCTGAACGCGATGCAGCCGAAGAAATAGAGCATCAGGAAGAAGGTCGTGTAGTCGAAGATGGAGCTCATCGGTCCAATCCAGATCATGAACTTCTTGATGCTGGCGATGTTCCACTTGCGCGGCTTCTGGAGGTACTCGTCGTCGATGCGATCCGTCGGAATGCCCACCTGCGAGAAGTCGTAGAGGAGGTTGTTCACCAGCACCTGGATGGGCGCCATGGGCAGGAACGGGAGGAAGTAACTGCCGCCCACCACGCTGAACATGTTCCCGAAGTTCGAGCTCGCGCCCATCTTGATGTACTTGGTGATGTTGCCGAAGACGCGCCGTCCCTCGAGGATGCCGTCCTCCAGCACCAGCAGGCTCTTCTCGAGCAGGATGATGTCGGCGGATTCCTTTGCGACGTCCACGGCAGTGTCGACGGAGATCCCGACGTCGGCGGTCTTCATCGCCGGCGCGTCGTTGATGCCATCGCCCATGAAGCCGACCACGTGTCCGCCCCGCTGCAGCGCGCGGATGATGTCCTCCTTCTGGGAGGGCGTGAGGCGGGCGAAGACGTTCGCCTTGCGCGTCAGGTCGGTGAGCTGGGCATCGCTGAGACCGCGCAGTCGATCGCCCGTGACCAGCTGTTCGATGGCGAGTCCGACGTCGCGGCAGACCTTCTGCGTGACGAGGGCATTGTCGCCGGTGAGGATCTTGGTCGCCACGCCGCTCTTGCGCAGCGCCTCCAGCGCGGCCGTAGCGGTTTCCTTGGGTGGGTCGAAGAACGCGAGGTATCCGAGCAGCACCAGATCGCTCTCGTCCGCCGCGGAGAAGATCTCCTTGGTGCGCGGGAACTCGCGATATGCGATGGCCACCACCCGGTACCCGTCGCGGCTCAGCGCCTCGTACTCCTCGAGGAGGTCCTGCTTGAGCATGTCGATCAGCGGGTTGATCTCCTCGTCCACCTGGTAACGGCTGCAGACCTGGAAGATCTCCTCGACCGCTCCCTTGCAGATGAGGACGTGGTCGCCTTCGTAATCGATGACGACCGACATCCGGCGGCGCTGGAAGTCGAAGGGGATCTCGTCGACCTTGCGGGCGCAGCGCTCCACGTCGAGGTCGCTGTGGGCGAGGATTGCGCGGTCGAGGAGGTTGCGCAGGCCCGTCTGGTAATACGAGTTCATGTATGCGTACCGCAGCACGTCTTCCGAAAGGCGGTTGGTCACGTCGACGTACCGCTCGAGGACGACGCGGTCCTGCGTGAGCGTTCCCGTCTTGTCGGTGCAGAGCACGTCCATGGCGCCGAAGTTCTGGATCGAGTTCAGCCGCTTCACGATCACCTGCTTGCGACTCATGGAGATCGCGCCCTTGGACAGGTTCACCGTCACGATCATCGGCAGCATCTCGGGCGTGAGACCCACGGCCACCGACAGGCCGAAGAGGAGTGCCTCTGCCCAGTCGTGCTTGGTGAGCCCGACGATGACGAAGACCACCGAGACCATCACCACCATGAAGCGGATCATCAGCCAGGTGAAGCTCTCGATGCCGCGGTCGAAGCTGGTGAGCACCCGCTGGCCAGCGAGGCGGGCGGAGATGGCGCCGAAATAGGTGCGGGCGCCGGTGTTCACCACCACGGCCCGGGCGGTCCCCGAGAGCACGTTGGAGCCCTGGAAACACGTATTCGCGAGGTCGATCGCGTTCTTCCCGGCGGTTTCGACCGGCGCGGCCGACTTCTCGATGGGCATCGATTCGCCGGTGAGCGCGGCCTGGCTGACGTAGAAGTCCTTCGCCGCGATGAGACGGATGTCGGCAGGGATGATGTCGCCCACGGCGAGCACCGCGATGTCGCCGGGGACCAGATCCCGCAGCGGAAGCTCGATCTCCCTGCCGCCGCGGACCACGGTGCAGGTGGCCTTGATCATCGAGAGCAATTTCTCGACGGCGTCGTTCGACCGGCGCTCCTGCACGTAGCCCAGCGCAACGCTGAGCACGACCATGGCCGCCACGACCGAGGCGGCGCGCACGTCGCCCATCCCGAGCGACACCAGCGCGATCACCAGCAGCTGGATGACCAACGGGTTCTTCGAGCGCTGCAGGATCTCGCCGAAGAATCCGACCCGGCGGGCATGCTCGACCTCGTTGGGACCGAACCGGGCAAGGCGCTCCTCGACCTGCGCGGAGGAGAAACCCTTGTCGGTGGTGCCGAGCCGGGCGATGACCGCCTCGGGTGGGAGCGCACCCATCTCGAGGAGCTCACGCTCGGCCTGCAGCGCCGTGGCCGTATCCGGTGGGCGCGGGCGCCTGGTGGTCGCGGCCGGTATCGATCTCCGCTGCGCTGTGTTGAGGTTTTCGGCCACGGTGCCTTCCTTCAAAACTACAATTCTCAGATGCCGGCCACCTGCATCCGCTGCCGGAAATCGCGAGTGATCCGCCAATGCGTCGAGGTCCGCAATGGACCTTGGCCGTGCGCTGCGCGTCGAGCATCTCGAGCGACGCCTTCGAAGCGCGAGGGGCCCGGGGCGACTTTCACCGCTGCCGCTTCCACTCTGCCGCGATCGGAGCGGGCAGCGAATCCAGGCCACGGCTCGCTCATGGGACGCAATGTACGCGGGCCCGCCCGGATCCGGGATGGCTGTTCCCGCAAGCGCTCACTTCCGGCGTTGCGACGATTCGCAAGCCCGCGAGAACATGCGAGCCGCGGGCAATGCGCGGTGGCACGGCACTTGATTCACGCATCCTCGGAGGAAGGCCGATGCACAGCCTCTGGCAGGACGTGCGCTACGGGCTGAGGACCTTCCGCGCCCGGCCAGGGTTCACAGCGGTGGTGGTGATCACTCTCGCGCTCGGCATCGGCGCGAACACGGCGATCTTCAGCGCATTCAACGCCCTGCTCCTGCGCCCGCTGCCAGTCGCGGACGTCGACCGCCTCGTCTTCGGGATGGCGCTGCGCGAAGGTTTCGATCCGTTCGGCACTTCCTTCCTCGACTACGCTCTCTACCGCGACGAGGCCCGGTCGCTCGCCTCGTCCGGGCTGGCGACGCAGCGGCAGTTCCATCTGGTGCGTGAGGGTGAACCGGAGCGCGTGGTGGCCGCAGCGGTGACGGCATCCTACCTGACGACGCTCGGCGTGAAGCCCGTCGCGGGCCGGCTGTTCACGGCCGATGAAGACCGGCCGGGCGGTCCGGCAGTGGCTCTCGTCGGCCATGCGCTCTGGCAGCGACTCTTCGCGAGCGACCCGGCACCGATCGGCCGCGTGATCGATCTCGACGGGAACCCGTACACCATCGTCGGCGTGCTCCCACCCGCATTCGACGCGCCGTTCTCGTCAGAGCTGTGGGTCCCGATGCAGGTC
>Ga0209237_1000097_pt1 | contig 41246 bp, 33 predicted proteins | sample GraSoi013_1_40cm_2_FD_185820 | JGI IMG/M metagenome (GOLD analysis project Ga0209237, IMG submission 185820) | Grasslands soil microbial communities from the Angelo Coastal Reserve, California, USA - Sample 10_02_2013_1_40cm (SPAdes) (version 2) | ecosystem: Environmental > Terrestrial > Soil >...
CGCTCTTCGTGTTCACGATGAAGTTCTCGATGGTCCCCAGGATCTGACCGTCGTTCGTCATCACGGTCTTGCCCCGAAGCTCGGTGGCAAACTTCTTCATCCCATCACCCGCATCGGTGAGGGTCCCTCGCGGCACCGCCGCGAAGGATCCCATCCCTTTGTCTGACAGACATCTGACGCACCGTATATGAAGATTCCGCCGCGATCGACCGACTCACGGGGAGGGACGCCACCCCGGCGGCGGGGACGGGATCATCGCGCGGATGCTCTTCACGTACGGAAGCACGGCGCCGACGGTCCCCAAGACGACCGCGACGAGGAGGATCCACCATCCGAGCCCCGGGCCCCAAGACCATCCGGTCGGCGGGCCGGCCGTGCTCGCGGATCCCCAGAACCCGTTAATCGTGAACGTTCCGACGTCCGTCGTCGCGGCCCCGGGAATCGCGACGATCGGAAAGAAGAGGGCGACCAAGGCGACCCCGAGGACGATCAGACTGAGGATGAGGAGGCTGAGCGTCGGCATCGCGCGGCCGTATTCCAGCGAGAAGAGGGCGAGGACAACGGCGAGGACGATGAGGAACACGAGGTCGAGGAGGTACGCTGTGGCCAGGACGCTCGCGACGGCGCGGTACGAGGACAGGGTCGAGCTGTACGGCAGGATCTCGGTCCCGTCCCATGCGCCACCGCGATACCGATCCGTCGTGAAGGTCGTCCAAGAGAAGGAGCTGATGTCCGTGTCCGTGCCGACGGCTTGGGAAAGGGACCAGAACGGGAGAGCGAGGGAAACCAAGACCAGGAGGACCGCGAGGCCGAGGGCGATCCGAGAAGGCCCCAATGCGAGCACCCGAGCGATCCATGTTCGCCAGGGCGATCCGAAGGGCATCGAATTCCCGTCAAGGAGCGAGATGGATAAATAACGTCCGCTGTGGGTGCGCCTCAGCGATAGAGGATGTTCTCTTCCCGGCGGCCCCGGTCCACGCCTTTCTTGAACTTCTTGTCGAACTCCTCGTAGAACTTGACCGTGTCCGCGTCGATGCTCGGACGCACGACCTTCATGGCCTCCTGGAAGTGCGCCGTCGTGACCTTCTTCGCGTGCTTCGCCTCGCGCAATGCGATCATCGCGGCCTCGCGGCACAGGCCCTCGATGTCCGCCCCGGAATAGGCGTCGAGGTCCACGGCGAGCTCTTCCAGGTCCACGCCCTCGAGGGGCATGTTCCGGGTATGGACCTTGAGGATCGCGAGGCGCGCATCCTTGTTCGGTGTCGGAACCAAGAGAATGCGGTCGAATCGACCTGTACGGAGCATCGCCGGATCCAGGCGGTCCGGACGATTCGTCGCGCCGATGACGCAGACGCCTTCGAGGGTCTCGAGTCCATCCATCGAGGTCAGGAGCTGATTCACGACGCGTTCGCTCACCCCGCTGTCCGTGTCGAAGCCGCGGACGTGGGCGATCGCGTCGAGCTCGTCCAAGAAGACGATGCAGGGGGCGACCTGTTTCGCCTTCTTGAAGATCATGCGCACCGCCTTCTCCGATTCTCCGACCCATTTCGACATGACCTCGGGTCCTTTGATCGAGATGAAGTTCGCCTCGGACTCCGTGGCGACCGCTTTCGCGAGAAGGGTCTTCCCGGATCCGGGCGGTCCGTACAGCAGGATGCCGCGCGGCGGGCGGATGCCCATGCGCTTGAACGCATCCGGCTCTTTCAGCGGCATCTCGACCGCCTCGCGTAGTTTCATCTTGACCTCCTCGAGGCCACCGACATCGGACCAGTTCACGCGGGGCACTTCGACGAGGACCTCGCGCATGGCGCTCGGCTCGACCTCCTTCAGAGCCATCTTGAAGTCGTCCGCGAGGACGCGCATCTTCTCGAGGGTCTCCGCGGGGATCGGCTTGTCGAGATCGATATCCGGGAGGTACCGCCGGAGCGTTTTCATGGCGGCTTCGCGGGCGAGCGCGGCGAGGTCCGCACCGACGAACCCATGGCAGACGTCCGCGAGTTCGGAGAGGAGTCGGTCGCGCTCTTCCTCGACTCCTTCAATCGGCATGCCGCGCGTGTGAATCTGGAGGATCTCCTTGCGGCCACTCCGGTCCGGGACGCCAATCTCGATCTCCCGGTCGAAGCGACCGGGTCGGCGCAGTGCGGGGTCGATCGCCTCGTCCCGGTTTGTCGCGCCAATCACGATGACCTGGCCGCGACCCGAGAGGCCGTCCATCAGGGTGAGGAGCTGCGCGACGACGCGCCGTTCCACTTCGCCGGTCACCTCTTCCCGCTTCGGGGCAATCGAGTCGAGTTCATCGATGAACAGGACGCTCGGAGCGTTTTTCTGGGCCTCCTCGAACTTCTCGCGGAGGCGCTCCTCGCTTTGTCCGTAGTACTTCGACATGATCTCCGGGCCCTGGATCGAATAGAAATTTGCGCCGGCTTCGTTGGCGACCGCTTTCGCGATGAGCGTCTTGCCGGTGCCGGGCGGCCCGTACAGGAGGACCCCTTTCGGCGGATCGATCCCGAGGCGCTCGAACAGCTCCGCGTGCTTCAGCGGGAGTTCGATCATCTCGCGGACCTTCATCAGCTCCTCCTTGAGTCCGCCGATGTCCTCGTAGGTGACCGTCGGCGTGAGGACCTCGCCCTCGCGGACGGGTTCCTCTTTCATCTCGATGATCGTGTCGTCCTGGATCTGCACGACGCCCTTCGGCGCGGTGCTGATCACCATGAACGGCAACGCACCGCCCATGAGCGCGATTCCGGGGACGATGACGACGTCGCCTTTGTTGAGTGGACGCTTCAGCAGGCCCCGCTTGACGAAATTCTCGATGCCCTGGCCGAACGAGATCTTGTGGCCCTCGCTGATGATCGGCGCGATCGTGATGCGTTCCGCCGGCAAGACTTCGGCCTTGCGGACCTCGACCTTGTCCCCAAGGCTCACGCCCACATTCCGGCGCACGAGCCCATCGATGCGGATGATTCCCTTCCCTTCGTCTTCCTGCATCACGCGGAAGAGCTTCGCCGCGGTGGATTTCTTGCCCAGAATCTGGATGATTTCTCCGACGTCCACGCCGAGCGCGACGCGGGTCTTCGTGTCGACGCGGGCCCGACCCAAGCCGACGTCCGACTGGGGCGCTTCGGCCACCTTGAGGACAATCCGCTCAGGCACACCGGTTCGAACTCCCCCGGCTTATATCAAGGTTGTGGGACGATAATCGCGGTCTGACAGAGTTCAGAAATCACGAGGCGGTCCGACGCTCGCGGACCTCGCTCGACGAGTGCACGACGAGCTCCCTCGCCTCGACGACGTCGATATGGCAGTGGGGCCCGATGCGGACCTCATCTCCCTTGACGAGTGCCGCCGTCGTCGCCTCGAGCTCGATCTCTTCGCCCTCGATTCGGTCCGCGGTCAACTCTCCGCGGACGCGGAAAAAGCCTCCGGTGGCCTTCACGCGGATCTCCTCCGCCTCGATCGTGGGAATCTTCGACGTGCCTTGGAGGTCGATCTCGACTTCCTCGGCCTTTAATCCGCCATCGATGCGAACGGATCCGCTCACTCGAAATTCCTCGGCGTCGACCCGGCCTTTGACACTCAGCGAGCCGCTCGAGGAGATCTCCTCCGCGGCAATGGAGCCGTCGACCTGAAGGGAGCCGCTCGTCTCGACTTCCTCGGCTTTCAGGTTCCCTCCGATGCGGGTCGATCCCGCGGCTCGGAATTCCTCCACGTGCACGTCGGAATCGAAGATACAGGATCCGGCGATCCGGGCGGTCTCCGCCTCCAATGGACCTTGGACCCGCGCGCTCCCTGCGGATTTGAACTCCACCGTCTTGATCGGGTTCCCGGTCACGACGCCGCTGCCGAGGATCTTGATCGACTCCTCGCTGAGCTTCGTTCCCATGCCCGAGAAGTCCACGGCGCGCATCACTTCGCCGACCACGTGAGCGGCGTGCTCTGCATGGCGGGACGCCTCCGCGGTCGCCTGGGCCACGACGGCCCCGATCGCCTCCCCGAGGTCCGGCGTCGCGGCCTCGGGTGCTTCCGACTCCTCCGGCTCTTCCGGTTCCGAGTCGTAGCGGGCCTTGATCTCCAGGTACGTCTTCTCGTTGATCTCGCCGCGTGCGAGCCGTTCCTCGAGCTTCCGGAGGATGTCCTTCCGCTTCATTGGCTCCACCGGAAAGTGGAGGCCACAGCGAAATACATTTCCTTCCGCGCGCGGGCCTCGAGCGGGGTTTTCGCGATCCAGGTCTCGGTCTTTTTCCGCGTCCGTGGCGACTTCACGGCGTCCTCCCGTACTTGGGAACGCAGTTCCGTCTCCGGGGACCGGGCGTTCTTGTGTCCGAACATACCGAGTCGATGGGATCCGGTTTATTTATGCAAGCCTCGCGGATAAAAATGATACCTTCCTCCGGTGTCCCGTCATCATCTCCCTCCGGGGAGACGACGTCCGATGCGAAGGGGAAGAACGTTGAAGTAGGCCGAAACGACTCGCCGGCCGGGATGCCGGAACCGCTGGAGCTCATCCGTATTGCGGGCTCGGAAACGCGCCGTCAAATCCTTCGGCTGCTCCAGAAAGGGTTCGACCATCCGGAAGACCTCGCGAAGAAACTGAAGATCCGTCGGACCTCCGTGGACAAGCAACTCGTCGAGTTGTTCGCGTGGGGTCTCGTGGACCGCGCCGCGATTTTCCCGCCGAACGGACGGCCGCGCATTGTGTATCAGGTGACGCAACGCGGGAAGGACCTCTTGGACCTCCTCGAGCGCGTCGTGAAAGAGTACACCTCGTCGTTCAAATCCGACTTCGCCCGCGAACTCGAGGCGTTGGAAGCGAAACTCGCGGCCGGCGAGATCGCGGAGGAGATGTACTTCAAACGCCGCAAGGAGCTCGAGGCGCGCTACAGCCTAGCCCTGTGATTGGCGTTCCTTCCGCCGCGCACGGGCGATCGCTTCCTCGAGGGTGAGGTCGCCTCGGGCCACGGCGCCGGCGAGCTCGGACGAGATCGTCACGACGCCCCCGCTGTCGAGGCGGGACCGCCGTTGGATCTCACGCACCTCTCCAGGCGTGGGCCGAATCTCGACCGGAGGTTCCACGCGCCGTCCGGAGGATTTTGCGATGTCGATCGCCGCATCCACGTCGGGCTGTGCGGTGCGGTGCGTCGTCCCCGCCTCGTCGACGACCTCCACGCGGAGCTGGTCTCTCGCGAGCGCCTTCAGGATCCGGTCCCGGTTCGTCGGATCGCCGAGACCGACTCGTACGCGAATATCTTTCGCGGGGAACGTCCGGACCGCCTGACGGACGTGGAAGGCGACCGCCTCCGGGCTCGCCGCGATCCGCGTGTCGATCACCTCGCCGTCCCCGATGATCGCGACGCCGGGCTCTCGACCGGGGTCGACGCCGATTCGGAGCTCCTCCCATTCCGACTTGCCCCGCAGCAGCTGGAGGGCCTTCGCGATCGACGAATCGATCTCGTCGACCGGCACGACATGCCGAAGCCGGACCCGGCTCGCCTCGGCCGGAGAGGTCAGCACCGCGCCGACGGCGTCCGGGATTCGACGGGCGAACGACAGACTCGTGAACGGAAGGTCGCGCGCCTTCAAAGCGGCGACGAGATCGTGATAGAGTCGGAAGTCTTCGGTGAGGATGCCCAGGACCTTTCGCATCGGCCGACGACGAAACCGGGGGCGGGCTCATAATCCTTCCCCGATTCCGACGTTACCAGGAATGATTCACATCGCTGATTTCCGTGGCGGAAGCGATTCATACCGACCTCCAGCATAATCGCCGTAGAGGAGATACATATCCTACAGGACCAGGTTGCTCCGACTCAGGTCGGAACGGAACTCGACGCGAAGGGCTTGCTTCTTCGGGACGCGCTGGCAATCGTGACCGTCGTAGGGGCTCTCGTGGCCTTCTACGGAATGATCAAGCTCGTGTCCTACCTGGCGGGAATCCCGTCGCCTTAGGGTCTCCGAAACCGATCGAACGCCCCCCGGTGGCCGGAGTCATCGCGTAGCTGCCGGAGTTGCTCGAACAGGCGACGCTCCTCTGCCGACAACCGCGTCGGCGTCTGTACGATCACCCGAACCAGCTGGTCTCCCCGCCCGGACCGTTGGAACCGCGGGAGTCCTTTTCCACGGAGCCGGAGGATTGTGCCGGTCTGGATTCCGGACGGGATCCGCAATCGGCTCGTCCCGTCGAGGGTCGGCACGTCCACCTCCGCCCCCAACGCCGCCTGGGCAAAGGAAATCGGCAGCTCGTAGACGATGTCGTCCCCTTCGCGGATGAAGCGTTCGTCGGGGCGCACGTGCACCGCCACGTAGAGGTCGCCGGGCGGGGTTCCCGCATCCCCCGCGAGGCCGCGGCCGGGGACACGAAGCTGGACGCCGTCCGGGACGCCGGGCGGGATTTCGACGGCGATCGTGCGCTGTTCCGCAATCCGGCCCTCGCCGGAACACCGGGGACACGGCCGCTCCGGCCATTGGCCGCGGCCGTTGCACTTCGGGCACGTCGTGATCGTGATGAACTGGCTGTAACCTCGCCGTTGGGAGGCGCTCACCTGGCCTCGGCCATTGCACGTCGGACAGGTGACGAGGCGTTCCCCCGCCGCTCCGGTCCCGCGGCACGCCGGGCACGTCATCGGGTAGTGGACCGTGACCTCCTTCCGTCCCCCGCGAGCGACCTCCTCGAGACTCAACTCGACCTCGACGCGCGCATCCTGGCCGGGCGCTGGTCCGCGCCGACGACCCACGGTGCCCACGTTGCCGCCGAAGAACTGCTCGAACAGGGACCCGCCGAGTCCGCCGCTGCGACCGAAGAACGACTCGAACAGGTCCCGACCGAAGATGTCCTCGACGTCCCCGGCGTGGGTGAACCGGGACCAGTCGAAGCCCTCGCCGCCCCAGACCTGTTGCTTGAGGCCGTCCGCGCCGAACTGGTCGTAGATGCGTCGCTTGTCGTCGTCCGCGAGGACCTCGTAGGCCTCGGAAATCTGCTTGAATCTCTCTTCCGCGGCCTTCGGGTCGTCCTTGTTCAGGTCCGGGTGGTGTTTCTTCGCGAGCCGACGGTACGCTCGCTTGATCTCGTCCTTGGACGCCCCGCGAGGGACGCCGAGCCTCTCGTAGTAGTCATCGTCGGCCATGTGGCGCTCTTCCCGCGGGGTGGCCCCCGGTCACTTCTTGTCCACGTCCTCGAAGTCCGCGTCCACGACGCCCGGGTCCGACGAGCCGCCGGAGTCGCCGGCTCCCGGCGGAGGGGCCTCCGCCGGTCCGCCTTTCCCGTACATCTCGACGCCGATCTTCTGCGCTTCCTGGTTCAACGCCTCGACCGCGGCGCGGAGCACCGAGATATCGTCGGTCGTCAGGACATTTCGGAGGGCCTCGAGCTTCTCTTCGACGGCCTTGCGGGTCGCCTCGGAGACCGCGGAGCCGTGCTCTTTGAGGAGCTTCTCTGTCGCGTAGACGAGCTGGTCCGCGTGGTTCCGCATCTCGACGAACTCCCGGCGACGGCGGTCCTCCTCGGCGTGGCTCTCCGCGTCCCGGACGGCAGAGTCAATCTTCCCTTTGTCCATCCGCTGCGGGGCGACAATTGTGAGCTTTTCCGTCTTCCCGGTCGCCATATCTTTCGCGGAGACGTTCAAGATTCCATTCGCGTCGATGTCAAACGTCACCTCGATCTTCGGGACGCCCGCGGGCGCGGGCGGGATTCCCGTGAGGTAGAACCGACCCAGGCTCACGTTGTCCGCCGTCATCGCGCGTTCGCCTTGGAGGACGTGGACCTCGACGCTCGTCTGGCCGTCGGCCGCGGTCGTGAAGATCTCGCTCTTGCGGGTGGGAATCGTCGTGTTCCGCTCGATCAGCTTCGTGAAGATGCCGCCCTTCGTCTCGACGCCCAGACTGAGCGGGGTCACATCCAACAGGAGGATGTCCTTCACCTCGCCGCTGAGGACCGCGGCCTGGATCGCCGCTCCGAGCGCGACGCACTGCATCGGGTCGACCGTTCGCTCCGCCGGACGACTGAGGATCTTCTCGAACCGAGACTGGACCGCCGGCATCCGCGTCGGCCCTCCGACCAAGATGACGTGATTGACGTCCCGGTACTGCCATCCGGCGTCCTTGAACGCCTGGCGAATGGGAGCGTCGAGACGATTCAGCACCGGCTCGATCAGTTGCTCAAGCTTCGCCCGAGTGACTTTCTTCTCCAGGTGCACCGGCTGTCCGGACTTCTGGGCGATGAACGGCAAGTTGATCGTCGTCTCGGTCGCGCTCGTCAATTCGATCTTTGCCTTTTCGCCTGCGTCACGCAGCCGCTGCATCGCCTGCTTGTCGCTCGAGATGTCCACGCCGTGCTCGGCGCGGAACTCGGAGGCGAGCCAGTGGATGATCGCGTTGTCCATGTCCATGCCGCCGAGCTGGGTGTCTCCCGACGTCGCAATGACCTCGAAGACCCCCTCACCCATCTCCATCAGGGTCACGTCGAACGTCCCCCCACCCAAGTCGAGCACCCCGATCTTGCCTTCTCCCTTCTTGTCGAGACCGTAGGCCAACGCGGCCGCCGTCGGCTCGTTGACGAGGCGCAGAACGTCGAGGCCGGCGATCTTGCCGGCATCCTTCGTGGCCTGCCGCTGGTTGTCGTTGAAGTAGGCCGGCACCGTGATCACGGCCTGGTTGACGGGCTGGCCGAGGAACGCTTCCGCGTCCGTCTTGATCTTCCGAAGAATCATCGCGGAGATCTCCTGCGGGGTGTAATCCTTCCCGTCGATCCGGACCTTGTAGTCCGTCCCCATTTTCCGCTTGATTTGCATCACGGTCCGATCGGGGTTCAGGACGGCCTGGCGCTTCGCCGGTTCACCGACGAGGATTCCGTCTTTCGTGAAGGCCACGACGGACGGGAACATCTTCCCGCCGTACGCGCTGCCTTCGGCGCTCGGGATGATCCGTGGCGTTCCCCCTTCCATGTACGCGGCCTCGGAGTTGGTCGTGCCGAGGTCGATTCCGATGATCTTAGCCATTCGTTTCACCTCTGTTCTTGACGACGATGACTTGAGCGGGACGCAAGACGCGGTCGTGGAGCCGATAGCCCTTCCGCACGACCGCCTTGACGGTGCCGTCCTTCATCTCCGGATCGGGCACCTGCTCGATGCAATCCATCTCGTACGGGTCGAAGACCCGACCCTTGGCGGGAATCTCCTGGAGGCCGACCTCCTGGAGGACCTTCACCAGATTGTCCCGGACCATCCGGACGCCTTCCCCCTCTTTGCCCTCGATCGCCGCGACCGCGGCGTCCATCTCGTCGAGGACCGGCAGGAGCCGGGAGAGAAGGAGCTCGTGGGCGAACTTGACGACCGTCTCGGCGTCGCGGTCCACGCGCTTGCGGTAGTTCTCGAACTCCGCCTGGAGATACTTCAGCTTCGTGAGGAGCTCTTCATTTTGGCGTCGGAGCTCGGCGAGCTCATCGCGGGGCGCGGCCGTTTTCGATTCGTCGAAGGTCGCGTCCTGCGCCTCATCCTCGTCCTGCAGCGCGCGAGACTTCTCGCTCATCTCAGGTACCTCTCTTGAATCGGATGCGATGGGCCCGGATTCGGCGGAGGCTCACGTCGAGCACGCCGTTCCGATAGGTCACGCCGGCGGCGTCCGGCTCGACCGGCTGTGGCAGCTCGATCTCGCGATGGAACACCCGCCCCTCGTCGTCGAGCGCGTGGACCGTCAGTAGAGTCTGGGTCGTGGTGACCTCCAAGGTCTCGCGGGACGCGCCCCGTAACTCCAGCGTGACGTAGATCCACGAGGAGTCGACGACGATCTCCGGAATGGGCTCTCGGAGCAAGCGGCTCTCGTCCGCAATGGGCAACGGAGGTCCGAGCGCCGGTGGGCTCGCCCCACCGATTGCGGGGAGACTCCGGTGCGCGTCGAGGCGCCCGACGATGCGGTCGATGGCGTCGGGGGAGCGGTCCTCCCCCTCGCCGGACGGTTCCGAGGCCATGGGGACCACCGGGCCCCCGGAAAGGGGCCCTTCAGAAGTCTTCGCCGTCGCCCCCATCGCCGCCTTCGCCGCCCTTGCCAGCGCCCGGGCCTCCGCCGCCGCCGGACTTGGCCGCGATGACGTCGTCAATCCGAAGCACCATGACCGCCGCGTCCGTCGCCGAGGAGATGGCCTGGCTCCCGACCCGGATCGGCTCGATCACGTTCTCTTTCTTCATGTCGGAGACTTTGCCGCTGAAGACGTTGATCCCTGCATTCTTGTTCCCCTTCTTGTGCTGCTGCCGCAGCTCGATCAGGATGTCGATCGGGTCCAAGCCCGCGTTTTCCGCGAGGGTGCGCGGGATGACCTCGACGGCGTCCGCGAACGCTTCGATGGCGATCTGCTCGCGCCCACCGACGGTCGACGCGAAGTCTCGAAGCGCCAGGGCGATCTCCATGGCACTCGAACCGCCGCCGGTGATGACCTTGCCGTCCTCGATCGCGACTGCGACGACGCTCGTCGCGTCCTCGAGGGACCGCTCGAGCTCGTCGACCACGTGTTCCGTGCCCCCGCGCAGGAGGATCGAGACCGCCTTCGGGTTCTTGCATCCCGTCACGAAGGTCATCTCGTCGTCGCCGATCTTCTTCTCGTACACCTGCTTCGCGAAGCCGAGGTCGTCCTTCGAAAGCTCGTCGAGCTTCGTCACGACCTTGCCTCCGGTCGCCTTCGCGAGCTTCTCCATGTCCGATTTCTTGACCCGGCGAACCGCGTAGATCTCCTGCTTCGCCAGGTAGTGCTGGGCGAGGTCGTCGATGCCCTTCTGGCAGAAGATCACGGTCGCGCCGCTCTTCCTCACGATCTCGACCATGCGCTTCAGCATCGCCTCTTCCTCGTTCAGGAAGGCTTGGAGTTGGGTCGGGTCCGTGATCTCGATCTTCGCGTCGATCTCGGTCTTCTTGACCTCGAGGGCGGCGTCGACGAGAGCGATCTTGGCGTCCTTCACCTCGCTGGGCATCCCGGGATGCACGCGTTCCTTGTCGACGATGATGCCGTCGACCAGTTGCGTGTCCGCGATCGAACCGCCTTGCTTCTTCACGATCTGAATATTGTCATCGTCGACGAAGTACGACGCGTCGGCGCGCTGCTCCGCGACCGTCGTCACCGCCTTCACGGCGATGTCGGCCAGGAGCTCCTTGTGGCCGCTGGCGGACTTGGACGACATCGAGGTCATTCCGACCTTCTTCAGGGTGTCGAGGTCCTTGATCGCAATCTTCGACGCGACCTTCTCGAGAACCTCGCGGGCCTTCTCCGAGGCCTGGCGGTACCCGGCCGCAATCACGGTCGGATGGATGTTCTGGTCGATCAGGTCCTCCGCCTTCTTGAGCAGCTCTCCCGCCAAGATGACGGCCGTCGTGGTGCCGTCGCCGGCTTCCTCGTCCTGGGTCTTCGCGACCTCGACGAGCATCTTGGCCGCGGGGTGTTCGATGTCAATCTCCTTGAGGATCGTGACGCCATCGTTCGTGATGACGACGTCCCCGAGGCTGTCCACGAGCATCTTATCCATTCCGCGGGGGCCCAAGGTCGAGCGCACCGCATCCGCAACCGCCTTCGCGGCCGCGATGTTGTTGAACTGCGCTCCCTTGCCGCGCTCGCGGCGCGTCCCTTCCTTCAGGACCAGAATCGGCGTACCTGCTGGCATCATGTAAGTTCCTCCGAATATCGGATTCGGACGCTTCGCTATATCGGGACTTCTATATAAGCATAGTGTCCGAGCCTTCAGAGGGCCTCCGGTTCCGATGGCCCAGGAGGAACCGTCCCCCCATAATTCTATATCAAGAAAGCGGGTAGGTCGGCCCCGTGAAGGAGCTTCTCCTTGAGCTCGCGGAGGCCGTCCAGCACGCGGTCGCGGAGCTCGTGGAGGACCCTGCCGAGGTCGTCGGCCGCGGCGCCGACGGCGCACCCAGCACGCGAATCGATCGGGTGGCGGAGGCCGCGGTCCTCCGGGTCCTCGATTACGAGGACGCCCGCCTCAACGTGCTAAGCGAAGAGGCCGGCTTCATCGACCGCGGCGGAGACGCGACCCTGGTCCTCGACCCGATCGATGGCACCCACAACGCCCTCCGAGGGGTGCCGGCATACTCGGTCTCCATGGCGATCGGCCGATCGCATCTCTCGGACATCGAGGAAGGGCTCGTGCGAGACCTGGTCTCGGGTGCGACGTACTATGCGGCGAAGGGCCATGGCGCAAGACTGAACGGCCGACCGATTCTGGTTCACGCGTACGATCCGAAGGACCTGCTCTTCACCGTGTACCTCGGAAGCAACGCGCATCCGGACGCCACGCGCGTCGCCCGCCTCGCGAGGCGCGTGCGGAACCTCGGCGCAGCGTCGCTGGACCTCTGCCTCGTAGCTCGAGGCGCCGCGGACCTCTATTACATGCACAGTGCGGTCGCCGACACGAAGCTCCGCGCGGTCGACATCGCCGCGGGCACCTTGATCGTGCGGGAGGCGGGCGGCTTTGTGCTTGATTTGGGCGGACGAGATCTGGACCTTCCCCTCGAGTCGAAGGCGCGGACGGACCTGGTCGCGGTCGGGGACCGGCGGGCGTGGGAGGCCATCCAATGAAGATCGGCATCACCGCGAATCCGCACATCCCGGGCGCGCTGGACTCCGCGAAACATGTCGTGGCGCGGCTCGAGCCGGCCCAGGAGGTCGTGCTCGAGTCAGATCTGGCACGGGTCTTCGGCCGCAACGGCATGCCGCTCGCCCACATGAAAGCGGATGTGGTCCTCGCGATCGGCGGGGATGGCACGATCCTGCGCGCCCTCCAGCTCTCCGATTCGAAGGTCCTCGGAGTCAACTCGGGATCCCTCGGGTTCCTCGCCGAAGTCTACGCCGAGGAGATCGATGAATACCTCGACCGAATCGTGCGCGGGGACTACAAGGTCGAGGAGCGAATGCGGCTGAAGGTCACTGTGGACGGCGAACGCATGTTCGACTGCACGAACGAGGCGGTCGTCCACACCGCCCACGTGGCCAAGATCCGCCATTTCGAGATCCGCCTCGGGGACGAGATGGTCGAGCGGGTCCGCGCGGACGGCATGATCGTCGCGACCCCGACCGGTAGCACGTCGTATTCCATGTCCGCGGGCGGGCCGATCGTGGATCCACACGTTGACGCGATCATCGTGACGGCGATCGCACCGTTCAAGCCCGCCTCGCGTCCGCACGTCTTCCCGGCCTCAGGCCAGGTCCACGTCCGGCTCGGGAAGCCGAAAGAATGCCTGCTCGTGATGGACGGACAGCACGAGTCGACCCTGAAGGGGACGGAGGACGTCGTCTTGACCGCGTCGGAGCGTCGGGCCAGGTTCATCCGATTCCGAGAGGATTTCTATCGACGGATCGAGGAGAAGCTGTCCCGGCAGTGAGGACGTTCGATGAAGCGCGTCACGGCGATCGCCCGCAAGACCTTACGGATGATCCTGGAGGCGTCCCGCGACATGTACCCTCGCGAGTTCGGGGCGATCCTTCGAGCCGAGGAGGGCACCATCACGGAACTCATCTTGGTCCCGGGGACGGTCAGCGGCAAGCGTCATGCGATCTTCCAGCTCCACACACTGCCGGCCGACTTCTCGGTGGTCGGTACGGTCCACTCCCATCCGAGCGGCATCTATGAGCCGTCGGACGAAGACCGCGCCTTGTTCAACAAGTTCGGCGGCATCCACCTGATCATCGGCTATCCGTACAATGAGGACTCGTGGGCCGCGTGGACGAACAAAGGCCAGCGGACCTCGCTCAAGGTCGTGACGTAGCGCTCTTGCGTCCACCGAGGACCGCCCGATAGACGCTCTCGATCCGGTCGGTCACCAGCTCAATCCCGAACGATTCGAGGACTTTCTCCCGGCCGCGCTGACCCATCAGGCGCCGCGCCTCCGGGTCCGCGAGAAGCCGTCGGATCTTTTCGGCGAGGTCCCGCGCGTTCATCGGTTCGGCGAGGAGTCCTTCGTGGCCGTCCTCGATCACTTCCCGAACGCCAGGGATGTCCGCGACGATGACCGGTTTCGCGGTCGCCATCGCCTCGAGGGCGACGATTCCGAACGCCTCGAGCCGGGACACGCTCGGGAGCACGAAGACGTCGCATGCCGCGTAGACCTTCGGAAGGTTTTCCTCCGAGACGCGCCCGAGGAATCGGACGCGGTCGGCGACGCCCATCGAATTGGCGAATCGCTTCATCGCCTCCAGGAGGGAGCCTTCGCCGACGACGAGGAACCGGGCTGCCGGCACGTACCGCGCCGCCTCGATGAAGTGCTCGACCCCCTTGTGCGGGACGATCCGACCGACGAGGAGCACGACGGGGACGTCGGAAGGAATCTTCAGGCGCTCGCGGACCCAGCTGGCGTCGACGTCCGGGCGGAACCGGCGGTGGTCGACCGCGTTCGGAACGACGACCGGGTTGTACCGCCAGACCGCGCGGCTCGTCGCTCCGTAGGTTCGCGTCGTGACAAGGACCTGGTCCGCATTCCGAAGCGTGGAGGCCCCCAGGCTCCGCCGATACACGGATTCGGCAAAGATCCCGAAGGCCGAAGGCAGCTCGACGTCGCAATGGTACGTGACCACGTACGGAATCCCGCGCTCTCCCGCGACGGCGCCGGCGTAGTGGGAGGCGAGGGGCGGCGGCGAATGGGCGTGGACGACGTCGATCGGAAGGCTGCGAAGGCTCGCTCGCATCTTCGGCGTGACGGGAGTGCGGATGAGGATGAGCCGCGGCTTCACGCGGACGACGTGGAAGCCGTCGAGGCTTTCTTCCGCGGGAAGGGACGGGTCGTGGCGCGATGTGACAACCGTCACCTCGTGGCCGCGCGTCGCAAGCTCCCGGGAGAGGGTGCGCACGTGGCTCTCGACGCCGCCGAGATGCGGGAAGAACCACGGCGTGACCTGGGCAATCTTCACCCGCGCACCTCAGAAAATCCGGCTTCGCGGCGCGATGTTCCCGCGAGCGTGGGAGCCCGGACCGAGGAACGATTCCTCGCCGATGATCGTGCCCGCGTCGATCGAGGCGTTGATCCCGACCTTCACGTCGTCCCCCATGATGACTCCGAGCTTCCGGAGCCCCGTGTCGACCTCCGTTCCCCTCCATACGACGCGGATCGGCGCCTCGTCGAGGCGGAGGTTCGCGACTTTTGTCCCGGCCCCGAGATTGCAGCGCTCTCCGAGGATGCTGTCCCCGACGTAGTTCTGATGGGGCACGTGGACGCCGGCCATCAAGATGGAGTTCTTCACTTCACAGGCGTTGCCCACCTTCGTCTTCGGGCCGATCGAGGTCGACGGCCGGATGTAGCAGTTCGGGCCGATCTCGGCGTCGGCACCGATGACCGTCGGGCCTTCGATGTACGCGCCTCGCCGGACGCGCGCGCCCGCTTCGACGAGGACCTCGCCGACGAGGGTCGCGCCCCCGTCCACGTCCGCGTGGTTCGCCCCCTTCAGCGGGGCGAGAAGGGCCGCGTTCGCCCGGAGTAGGTCCCACGGCCGACCGACGTCGATCCATTCGCCCGGGAGGCGGAATCCGTAGACGTCCTGCTTCTCCATCAACTCACGAATCGTGTCCGTGATCTCGTACTCCCCTCGAGGCGATTTCGGGGTCTTGTCGATGAGCGGAAAGATGTCCTCGTCGAAGATGTAGATGCCCGCGTTGATCAGGTTCGACTTCGGCCGACGGGGTTTCTCCTCCAGGCCGGTCACCTTCCCATCGTTCACCTCGACGACCCCGAACGCCTGCGGGTTGGAGACCTCCGCCAGGGCGATCACGGGAGCGCGGACCTTTCCGTGATGGGCAATCATCGCGGCGAGCGCGGCGCCGGAGACCACCACGTCGCCGTTCACGCTGAGGAACGACCCGGTGACGTGGGACCGCATGCACCCGATCGCGTGGGCGGTGCCGAGTCGCTCGGTCTGTTCCTCGTACGTGATCGAGAGACCGAGGGCTTCGCCGTCGCCCAGGCTCTCGCGAATCCGATGGCCTTGCCAGCCGATGAGGACGGCCACCTGCGAGATGCCCGCGGAGCGCAGCGCCTCCAACGTATGCCGGAGAAACGGCTTGCCGGCCACCGGAAGAAGGGGCTTCGGAAGATTGGCCGTGAGGGGACGCATCCGGGTGCCCTCTCCGGCCGCGAGAACCACGGCCTTCATTCGGTGGCACCTTTCGCGCTCGATAGGACCGCGGAATATATCTCGTTTGCTCTGGTCGGATCCCGCGACTCGGCGGTCAGGCGAATCTTCGGCTCGGTCCCGGAGAAACGGACGAGCGACCAGCCGCCATCGAACTGGAGCCGCCATCCATCGACGGTGCTGACGTGCCCGCCGAGTGCCCGCAGGGCCGCGTCGAGTCGGGATTCGATCGCCTTGCGTTTCGACGGATCGTACGCGACCGATCCGCGAAGGACGGGATACCGCGGGACTTCCTGGACCATCGCGTCGAGTGGGCGGGCCGCAACCATCGTGACGAGACGGGCCGCGGCGTAGACGCCATCCGGACACAGCGTGGCCTTCGGAAAGATCCAGGTCCCGGAGGGCTCGCCTCCGAAGTCGGCTCCTCGACGCTTCAGCTCCGCGGCAACGTAGACGTCTCCGACCCGCGTGCGCCAGATCGTCGCCTTCGGAAGGAGATCGTCGAGGACCATCGATGCGTCGACGGGCACGACGAGGCCGCGTCGGACTTCTTCGCGGGCGAAGAGGGCCAGGAGCGTGTCTCCTCCGACGAATCGTCCTTCGCGGTCGACCGCGACCATGCGATCGCCGTCGCCATCGTGGGCGATGCCCAGGTCCGCATGGACCGCGCGGACGGTCGACGAGAGGACCGCGAGATTCTCCTCGAGCGGCTCGGGATCTCGACCGGGGAAGTGTCCGTCCGCCTGCGCGTTGATGGCGATCACGTCGCAGCCCATCTGCCGCAGCAGGAACGGCGTGATCGTCGAAGTCGCACCGCATGCGCAGTCCACGACGACGCGGAGCTTCGCGGTCCCCAGGTCCCTGAGGATCGCCTCCACATGCTGCTCGACCAGATCGGGCCGAGACGAGACCAAGCCAACGTGGTCCCATGACGGCACCGCGGGACGCGCACGGTCGAGCGCTTCCTCGATCTCTCGTTGTTGATCCTCATCGAACGCCATCCCGTCCGGATTCCACAGCTTGATTCCGTTGTACGGGGAGGGGTTGTGAGAAGCCGTAACGACCGCGCCGCACGCGAACTCGCGGGCTCCGCGGGCCAAGGTCGGCGTCGAGACGAGACCCGCGTCGATCGCGGGCGCACCGGAGGAAAGGACACCGGCCGTGAGCGCCTGGACGAGCATCGGCCCGGTGACGCGAGGATCCCGCCCGACGATCGTGCTCCCGTAGATTTCTCCGAGGATCATCCCGACATGAAGGGCGAGCTCGGGGGTCACGTCGACGTTCCCCAGTCCTCGAATCCCGGAGGAACCGAACCGCAGCACCAATCGAGATACCGCGGGCACAATAGAAAGTCTTCTCGCGAGCGGCCCGCGCCTCCCTGAAACAACCATTATATAGCGACGTCCGGATGCAAACGCGCGCGAGTTGGACCGCGCCCAGGAGGGATCGGATGGTCATGGAGCCCGTGAGCATCGAAGAGGCCATCGAGAAAGCAAAGAAGAAGGGTCTCCGGCCCGGCCGCGTCAAGGGAACCGACGGGATTCAGTTCACGAAAGGTCGGAACAACCGGATCGAAGTCATCACCTGGGATGAATTCCGGATGACGCTCGCGGACCGACAACTCGAGGTCTTCGATTCGAACGGCTTCATGAAAATCATGAAGCGCCAACGCTGACGCATGGAACGCAGACACGTCGAGGCGTCTAGTCTCGCGCGCGCCCGCAGTACGGGCACACCTTCCAATCTGGGAGGAGAGCCGCGCCGCAACCCTTGCACGGTGGCGGCATCGCGGGGGCCGCCTTCGTCGTGGATCCGCTCGGTGCCGTCGAGAGAAACTGCCAGAAGGCCAGGATGAGGTTCCGTGCATCCGTTTCGTATTCCGAATAGGACACCGCGCCGCCGAGGACCGCGACGGGCAGGAGCAGCACCGCGGTCACCGCGCCGGCGATGAGACCTTCATCCGTGATCTGGGCGCTGAACGTCAGATCGACGTTGCATCCGCCCGGGACGTCGTCCACGATTAGGTCGAACTCGCGGCGCAATCCGATCCGCGAGTAGTACGAGGACCCGTGGAACCGGTACGGTCCGATCTTCGTGAGATGGAATCCCTGGCGCCCCCACCAGTCCCAGGATTTCGTCCATGCGTCATCGCGGCGCAGTCCCGGGAAGGATCGCACATCCCGTTTTTCGAACATGTCGTCCGTGCAATGAAACCGGAGGGCTTAGGTCTTGCGTTCCTTCCGATTTCCACCATAAGATTATTACGAGTCCATGAAATCGCGTCCGGCTGCGTCGTGCGTGGGTGGCCCAGCTTGGTCAAAGGCGCAGGGCTCAGAATCCTGTCCCGTAGGGGTTCGCAGGTTCAAATCCTGCCCCACGCATCTTGTCGAGACGGGGCGCGGTCATTGCCACCCCGCTCCATTCCTGGACATCGACACCCGGAGCGGGCCGAGCCGCGGCAACTCGCGGGGGCATGAAAATCGTCTCGACTCTCGAGTGGAGTCTGTTGGGGGCGGCCACCATCTTCAACGGCATCCTCGCGGGAGGCAGTCTGATCAAGTCCGTGGTGGAACTTCCGGCTCGCCGAACGATCGGCTTGCCCGCGATGGCAGCGTACCATCGGGCCGCGGACCTTCGCACCGGGTTGTGGATCTATCCGGCGCTGGGGCTCGGTGCGCCGGCCCTCACAATCGCACTCGGGATCGCTTTCGTGGTCGACCGTGGTGCACCTGTCGCCGCCGCTTTGTTTGGCTACCTCGCTGCAGCGCTCTCGTTGGCCCACGTTTTCGCGACGATCCGAGCGGCCCCGAACTTGCTCAAGCTCCGATCCGGGATACCCGAAGAGGTCGTCCTCGCAGATGTCTACCGTGCGTTTACGAGATGGCAGACGGTCCGGGCGATCCTCCAGCTTGCGGCGTTCGTAGCCGTCGTCTTGGCGTTGGCTTCCCTCGCTCCTCTCGGCCAATGAACGAAACAGGGCGTCGGATCGGTCCTCAGAGCGACGGACGAAAGTGGACGTTCGACAGGAAGCGGGTGGGGGTATCCGACGGTCCGTTGTGGCTTCCGACGGACCTCTTTGTGCCGTGGCCATGTGAATTCCCATAAACGTCGAGTTCGCCTGCGGACGACACCAGGTTGGGCAGGGTATATGTCAGAGCTATACTTTTGCACACTCTCACGTTTGATATACACCTCGCAAACTATGCGCGAAAGCTATTCATATTTCCAGGGGCATTTTAGGAACGCACAGGTGAACCGGAGTTTGAAGGTCCGCGGCGACCTCGAACCCCGCGTGTCGGTGCTCGCGCCGACCTTGTTTTCACTTGGAGGTGTTCCAATTGCCGTCCCAGAAGTTCAGCCGAAAGTACCTGACGCGACACAAGAAGAGCGGGCAGCTCTGGCGCCGCGCGGCTCGGATCACCCCCGGCGGGGTCGAGAGCAACGTCCGGTACTTCAAACCGCATCCGTTTCTCGCCGATTACGGAGATGGCGGCTACATCTACGACGTCGACGGCAACAAGATCCTCGATCTCATGATGGGATTCGGCGCCCTGCTCCTCGGCCACAACAACCGGGACATCGCCCTCGAGGTGATCAAACAGCTCGAATCCGGGTCGATGCTCGGGGTGACGAGCGAGCTGTTCATCGACTACATCCAAGCGGTCCGGAAGGCCGTCCCCTCCATGAAAAAGGTGCGGCTGTGCAACAGCGGCACCGAGGCAACGATGCACGCGATTCGGACCGCCCGCGCGTATACGGGCCGCGAGAAAATCGCGAAAGCGGAGGGAGCGTACCACGGCGCCCACGACTACGTGCTGCAGAGCCTCGACATGGACAGCCGCACCGCGAGCCGCATGAACGGCTACCGGCCCATCCCGTATGGCCGGGGGATTCCGAAGGCCGTCTCCGACCTGGTCGTGATCTTCCCGTACAACGACATCGAGGCCACTGCCGCGGTCCTCGAGGAGAACGAGGACGAGGTGGGCACGCTCATCATCGAGCCCGTGCTCTGCGGGCCCGGCGTGATCGCGCCGAAAGCGAACTACCTAAAGCGTCTCCGCCAGCTCACGCGCAAGAAGGGCATCGTCCTGATCTTCGACGAGGTCCTCACCGGCTTCCGCCTCGCCTACGGCGGCGCGCAGGAGTATTACGACATCCGGCCGGACATGACGACGTTCGGCAAGATCGCGGGCGGTGGGTTCCAGCTCGCGGGCTTCGGGGGCGAAGCCCAGATCATGAACGTCCTCGAGCCGGGCCGCGGATGGAAGTCGGCCACGTTCCATGCGGGGACGTACAACGGCCATCCGATCAGCGTCGCTGCGGGCCTGAAGGGACTCCAGATCCTCGGAGAGCATCCCGAATACTACGACCACATCAACGGCCTCGGACGCCAACTTTACAGCGGGCTGCAAGATCTCGCGGACGACCGGCGCATCCCCGCCTGGGTCGAATACGTCGGGTCGATCGGCAACGTCTACTTCACGACGAAAGACGAGATCCGAAACTTCCGGGACACGCTGAGCGCAAACACGCGTCGATGGTGGAACTGGTTCATCCACTGCCTCGGGAATAACGTCCTCTTCGGAATCCCGAACACCGGCGAGCGCGCGTTCATCTGCACGGAGCACACGGAGGAAGACATCGAGTGGGCCCTCGAGGTTGCCGACAACGCATTCGCCGCGATCGGGAAGGAAGCGAGGCGCCACAAGGAAAAAGTGCCGACGGTCCAACTCCAAGCGGTCGGCGAACAAGCGGCCGTCTACGGCGAGAGTCCGACTCCTCCGAGCGTGTAAAGCGCAGGACGACCGAGCCCTCAATGAATTCCGATTTCACAGCCCTGTGGCTCTAGGCCGAAACGACGGATCGCCAAGCCATCCACGCGCTGAGAAACCCGGGTATCGCAAACAGCATGAAGACGGATCCGAACACGCCGAAGAGTCGCACCTCGATTGTGTAGTACAGGGCGACCACTGCAACGAGCACGCCGTTGGATATGGCGAAGACCGTGACGACGGTCCTTGATGCGGTTGACTTCCCTAGCCAGATCGCCCCCGCGAAAGCTGCAGCGGATGCCGAAATCAGCAGGATGGCGGTCCAGATTAGGAGGACCGTGATGAGTCCGTCGAAGCGCAACAGCGGTTCCAGGTTCAGCCCGACGGCGACGAGGAGGACGAGCGCATCGAAGCCCGAAAGAAAGAGGAGAGGCCGAGCCGGTGCTCCTGCTCTGCCTTCGGATGGCATGGTTGCGCCTAGAGTTGCTCGCCTACTCGGACTTGGGCCTCCGGGTTGCCCGCCACGACGCCAGTGCGAAGATCGCCGCGACCGCGGACAAGATCGCCGCGACCGACGCGCTCGACATCGCTAACAGGCCGCCGGTCGATTGCAGCGAGGACAGTTGCTGTGTCGTCGTGCCGGCGTTCGTCTTGATCGTCGCGACGTCGCCCTGAATCGCCGTGATCTTTGCATCGAGCGCATCCAACTTGACGGTGATGGTGCCCAGAGTCGTTTGGACGGTCGCCAGGTCTCCGTCAATGCTGGTGACCTTTGCATCGAGTGCCGCGAGACTCGCGGTCAACGTCCCGATGCTCGTGGAGATCGTCGCGGTGTCGCCCTGAATGGATACGATGCTCGCGCTCACCGCGTCTAGGTCAACGCGGATTGAGCCCGTTTCCGTCTGGATCTGAGCAATGCCGTTCGAGATCGACGTGATGGCGCCACTAAGGGTGGGACTTACGATGAAAGTCGCCAAGCCCGCACCGGATCCCGTCAGGTAGGTCGCCGAAACGGTCGCTTGGGCCACAAACGTGTAGGTGCCCATTGGCGCGGTTCCCGGCAAGGTGTACGTCGCCCGATAGAGGCCTGTGGCGACTTGAGCCGCGACGAGGCTCTGGGACGTGCCTCCCGGGAACCACACGGTCGCCGTGATTGTCGCGTCCGTGGGCGCACCCTTCGCGGTGACGAGGACGAAGAAGTCGACGACCTCTCCGCGGAAGTGCAACGTGCCAACGCTCGCCTGGACATCTAGTACGCTTTGCTCGACGACGGCAATCGTTGCGTCCGCCGAGACGCCTTCTACACGGGCGATCGCGTGGACTCCGTAGGTGCCACCCAAAATTTGCGGCACAAAAATCGTCGCGGCGAAGGAGCCGAGACCACTCGATACGACGGTCGTCTGCCGGACATCTTCGAAGTTCAGTTCGATGTCTGCGGAGGCTGGGAACCCTCCACCGCCGAGATCGAGGCGTTCGCCGGGAGCCAAGACCGCTTTGACGGCCGAGAGGCTCGGGGCCACGGAGAAGCTGGCGCTGCCATAGTGAAGCCTCGGCGTCGGCGTCCCGCCCATCCCCTCGGTTATGATGCGATGACCGCCGAAAACCGCTTCAGGGATGATGACGGAAATTGAGAATTTGCCGTTCGCGTCGGTGGAACCCGAGCCGAGGGTGGCACCCGGACCGACTCGATCCCAATAGGCCGTCATTGTGATGCCCGCGCCGACCGCCCCACTTCCTTTCACAAGCACTGAGCCCGCGACGGCACCCGAGGGTGGCGTGAGGACGAGACTCACCAACACGGGAGCGGGTGGGAAGAACGAGCAGTCAAACGCCTCGGTTGCGTTCGTCGGTCCTGCAGCGCTGCGGCCTCCGATCGCGTACAATGTGGTTCCATCGGAGACGATGATGAGCTCGCCACGTGGAGTCGGGAGGAATGTCCCGGACCGCCACCCAAGGGCTGGGTGGAACAGCTCGACCGCGTCGGAGAAGCCCGAAGGGCCAAAGAAGGAGCCGAATCCTCCGGCCGCGACGACCCAGCCATTGCACGTCGCGCTCCCCAAGTCGGAGCGAGCAGTCGGCATCCCGGGCGCGGACGCCCAAGAGTCCGTGATCGGATCGTAGATTTCCGTCGTCCCGAGGATCGTGATTGCCGTCCGGTTGTCGAACATCCATCCGCCCACGACGACCACGAGACCCCCGAGGACCGCCGCGCTTGCGTCGGTCCGCGCGGTCGGCATCGATGCGCCCGTCGTCCAAGAATCCGTCGCGGGATCGTAAATCTCGACCGTATCGAAAACCCTCGCACCGAAGCAGAAGAGGTAAGGACAGTCTCGGCCCCCGATCACGTAGATGCGATTGTCGACCACCGCCACGGCCGCCCCGGCACGGGCGGTCGGCATCGGCGCGCGGTACGCCCAGGTCCCGGTGGACGGCGTGAATTCCCGGTTCTCTGAGAGGACACCGAAGCGGGAGATACTCTTGCCACCGATTACGTACAGGCGCTCCAAACCGTCTCGGGTGACCCGCGCGGCCTGGTACTGTTCGGACGAAGGAGGATCAAGCCCCGGAGCTCCGGAGGACCACGAATTGCCAAGCGGATCGTAGATCCGGACATCCGTCGTGTCACCCGAGGAGGGGGTCTCGCCATGGAGGACATAAACCTGACCTCCCGAGATTTCGCCGGCAGCGCCCTCCCTCGGTTCCGGAAGGGGCGCCAAGAGCCTCCAGCCCGGCGGGGGAACGACATCGATTGGGCGAATGGCGAAGTCGTCGAGAGGGATGGGGAAGGGTCCAAGAACGTCCACCGCCCAAAGGATCTGTTGACCAGGTGGGCCGTGCGCCTGAATGACAACCGAGAAGTTCCCATTGAAGTCCGTAGGGAAGAAGCCGAGAAGATTGGATCCCAAAAAGAGGGCCACGTTACCGTTAGGAACGAAGTGACTCCCGGCGATGGGCGTAGAGTCCCCGATGGTAACGGAGGCGGGTGCGGAGAGAGTCGGCACGACGATGAAGAATCGGACCGCCCGATTGCCCAGAGAATCATTGGCGGACAACGGATACCGACCGGCAGTCCGTTCCGGGATGATGATTGATGCAACGAAGGCGCCCGACAAATCTGAAGTGGAAGACGCCACCGGAACTCCATCGAAACTGACCGTCACGACGTCGTTGGGCGCGAAGTTAGTTCCCACGACACCCGCGGGTTCGCCGACACGAGCCCGGTTCGGGATCGACCGAATCGAGGGGGCGGTGACAACCAAGTCGCCTCGGGCAGTGTACACGTCGTTCATGTTTTCGAACACCCGGTTGTCCGTCCAGACCGGATGAGTTCCTCCAGAGCTCACAGCCAAACCGAAGTAATCGCCGATAAAGTACCAGGACGGCGTGTTCGCGGTGTCCGTCACGGGTGCGCCCGGTGCGAACGTCGCGCCCAGGTCCACCGACGATGTGTAGAACACGTCGTAGAACGCGTCGTCTGGGTCGTCGCGGCGGTCCGCGTAGGTTACATGGATTGTTCCGTCGTCCGCAATCGCAATCCATGGGAAAAACTGAGCGTGCCCGGTCGAGTCGTCCGAGATGAGCATAGGCGGCGACCAGATTCCTCCCTGGTTTGTGGATTTCATGAAGAAGACATCGCCAAGGTTACCGTTCGCGGCCACACTCACCACGTAGAGATTCCCCTCTGGGCCCACGGCGGGCACCGGGAACATCGTCCCCCAAATTCGCGGCCAGAAGAAGGGATCAGGGATCCCCGATGGCAGATAGTAAGGCATTTCCCCCGGCAAGGTAGAAACCGCCGTTGCAGGTCCCCAGCTCACGCCGTCGTCGGTCGAGACGGCCGCCCTCACAACGAAATTACCGGTGAGCCACCCATCATCGCCGCTGTCGTAGTATGTGACAATTGCGACGCCGTTCCGCGTCGCGGGAACGGATCCCTGGATCACGTGACCGCCGGGGCGATCGAAGTAGTCAACTTGCGCGATCACGGTCGGTGCACTCCAGGAGAAACCTGCGTCGATCGACCGAATCACCTCAATCTGAATGCCGGAGAATCCGACGAAGTTGGTATAGGTCGCGTAGAGGGTTCCCGTGACCCGATCGACGGCAATGTAGTCCTTATCGAGAAACTCAGGGGAGACAGCTGCGCGGGCTACGCTCTGAACCCAGGAAGCACCATTGTCGGTCGATTTGGAGAGGACAAGCTGTGAAGTTTGATTAGGACCGTTTGCAAGGTAACTTCCATAAAAGACGCCGGCCGAGTCCACGGTAATGGCCGGATCGAACGTAGCACCAGTTGACCACGGTTGAGGAATGCGCGCGCCCCACGTGCGACCGCCATCATGACTGACCTTGATTGTGACCAGCGCGTTCGAGTCATAGTCGTGATAGATGGCCACGACTGTGTTTGGGTCGACAGGGCTTGCCGCGATGGACGGCTCATTCTGGGGTTGCCCCCGAGCAAAGGTGTTCTCGAATCCAACGGGAACGTTTGGCTCCCATGAGAGGGCCGGGCTATTGACAGAGCTGCGGGATACAAGGGAACTTGAAGAAGAACCAGAAGGCATTCGCAGTGGCGCGCTAACGGCCTGAGCCGCTGCGATGGACGGAACGCCAGACAAGCCTTCTGGATGCGCCTGCAGGAGTCCGGCCTGAGGGAATTCACTCGCGATCTTCGCCCCGGGATCGGACCACTGAGAACCCGTGGACGTGGCGGGTGAGATGTCGGAACTGGTCGAAATCGGGCTTCGGATATTCGACGACTGGCGAACAGTCTCGGGCGCATTGGCGGCGACGCCGGGCGCGGAGTCGAGCTGCGGTGTCGCCGAAGCCGGGTGCGACATGCCTGTCGCGACCAACGATCCAAAGCTGCCGATCACGATCAACAACGCTAGTGCTAGCAGTATCGCCTTCGTCACAAGGACCCCTCCAGCCCCTGCGCTGAAACCGTCTGCCACGTACTTAATCGTGTCGAAATCGGAAGGGATGGGTCGAGCGGGATGCCGCATACAACCCAAATGACTTCGTAGAGCGCGGCGTCCGGTCGGAGCGCCACCGTGGCACGGGACCTCATCCAGAGATCAGCGGGTGTGAGACACCTTCGGAAATTCGGATGGGGACGTTCATGCCCTCCCGCCGATCCGTCTCGTCCGTCCACCGACGAGGTGTGACCGTTTCAGTTCAGGTTCCGCGTCTCTTCTGAATACTCAACGACGCCTATCCCACGACCGCGGCTCGACAGCTCATTGAAATACGGGACGGGGTCGAAAGCGATCTCGGGAGGCATGACTCCTCGTGCCTTGATCAGGCCGTTCACGAGAAACTGGGCCGCGATCGAAGGCGGAACGCCCGTGTCCACGACACCGCCGCCGACCTTCCACTTCTTGTGAGGCCACGTCACCGCTTCGTAGCGCAACGTCACGGGGTCGCCGCCCCGCTCCCCCACCAGGACGCAACGCTGGATATCCACGTCGAGCTCAGGCTCCTTTGGTTTCGACAAGGCGTCGATCACTGTCGACGTCACGTCGTAAGGGCGGACCCTCAGCCCGTCGACGACGGTCTCCGAGCGGCTCGCGAGGCCGAGACGGACGATGGTCGCGATCGTCTCGCGGAATCCGGGGGGAAATGCGACGATGAAATCCATCTCCTGAATTCCTTTTCCAATTGTCTTCGGCATCGTCGCGAGCTCGGAATGGATCGTGTAGTATCCTTCGACGACGCCGACCGGCGACATGAACTCGGACCGCTCGAGGCCCGACAGGGCGGGCACGAACTGAATCTTTCCCTTTCGGAGGATCGGTGCATCGAGGGAAAACTCGTCGAAGATCGTCCGAATCGCATACGGCGGGACGAACTTGCCGGCCTCTCCCCCTGCGATGACGGCGCCGCTGCTCCGAAGCAACACCTTCTCGACTTTGTCGAGCTTGCTCGCGCCGTACATGCCCAACACGTTCATCGTGCCGGGGGTCGAGCCGATTCCGAGGATGCACGTCACGCCCGCATCCTTGGCGCGCCCGTCCAGTTTCAACTGTCGGAGTGTCTCGTGGTAGAGTCCTCCCAGATCGCAATAGTGAATCCCTGCCTCGATCGCCGCCTCCATAATCGGGACGTTGAGGTCGTACCAGCTGCTGTTAATCACACAGTCCCATCGCTTCATTTCGCGCACCAGGGCGGCCGAATCCCGGGCGTCGACGGGGACCGCCGTCGCACGGTCGTCTCGCTGCGCGGCCGCGAACGACTCCGCCTTCGCGGCACTCCGTCCGGCAATCCCGACTCGCTCGACGCCGGGGCTCGCGAGAAGATCCGGAACCGTGGATTGGGCCATCGCACCGTATCCGCCGAGGATGAGGACCTTCAACGAGCACCGCGACTCGCCGGAAGCCGGGGTCTTCATTTACGGTTTTCGCCAGGAGATCCGATCTCGGAGAGGCGCGTTGCGGCGAGGATTGCGCAACCGGCGAGGATCAAGGCCACGCTCGTGCCGAACGCCATCGCGTACCCGAGGTACTGTGCGGCGAATCCGCCGAGGAGCGGCCCGAGGATTGATCCGAAGCCTTGGACGGCATTGTACGTGCCGAACGCCTCCGCTCGGCCGTCCTCCGGGGCGAGGCGCGACACGAGGATGGAGCCCGCGACGTTGATCAGAGCCCAGCAGAGTCCGACGCCCGCGTGTAGGGCGATCGCGATCCCGAGCCGCGCGACGTATGGAAGGGCCGCCATCCCGACGAGGAGGAACGATGGGAACAGCATCGACCGGCCAAGGGACGCGTACAATTGCGTCGACCGGTCGCCTCGACTCGAGACCCAGCGGCCGACCCTCGGATACACCGCGATCGAGGTTGCCTGGCTCGCGATGTACACGGCGAAGATTTCCGGGCTTCCGAGGCCATACGATTGCTTCAGGAAAATCGGGAAGAATCCGTAGAAAGAGGTGAAGCCGCCGAAGAGAAGGAACACGCATACGAGATAGATTCGCAGCGTGCGCGTCAGTCGGACCTTCTTTCGCCAGTCGAGCGGGTTGAAGAAATGGAGGATCCGAATGGGCAGATAGCGGCCCCGCTCGATCCGAGCATGAACATCGGCGACGTGGACCTCTCGGCGATCCACCCGGACCGCCGGTTCGCGAGTCCACACCTGGGCGAGGAGCCCGGAGAGAAGCCCGAGCGCGGCCCCAATCACGAAGAGCGCGCGCATCGACGAGACCTCCGCGGCGAGCAATCCCGGACCAATGACAAGCCATGCGACCCCGAGGGCTAGACCGGCGACCCAGCCGATCGCTGCGATGCGGCTCACGAGCGCAAGCCGCGCGGGCCATTCCGACCTCTTCGACGTCTCCATTAGGAGGACGGTCCCGGCAGGACCGCTCGCCGCGCCCAGGAAGCCCGCGAGGAGATTCGCCAAGTAGAACTGGGACATGTTCCCGGATACGGCCATCGCGAGGAGGGCGATCCCGCTGCCGAGGAATCCAATCAACAGGAACACCTTGCGCCGCGCGAATCGATCGGAGAGCGAGCCCCACAGAATGAACGCGGGGACGGACGCGAGGCTCGTCGCCGCGGCGATGATGCCGACCGTGAAAAGCGTCCCGCCGAGGGCGTACGCGAACAACGGAATCAAGGCCGAGGTCGCGCCACCGGCGACCCCTTGCGGGAGGTACGAATAGAACCAATGAGACCCGTCCGTCCGGTCCATCCCATCCCTTCGGCTCAGGCGAGGCGGCGCACCCGCCCCGACGTATAAGGCCTTTCCTCCGCGGTCAGAGGAGATCGAACACGAGCTTCGCGGCAGCGATGAACAGAACGATGATGAAGATCAGCGCGACGGATCGAGTCCTCAACGTCTCGAGGCCCCACCGCGATCCGACGTATGCGCCCACGAAGACCACGGGCATCAGGATCGGGATGAGGACGAACTCCGCGGGCCATGCGAAGCCTCCCGGCCGGAGCGCGAGATCGATGACGTAGGCGACGAAACCCACCGCGGCGGTCGGGATGATGAGCAACGACGACGTCCCGATCGCCTTCCGGGTTTTCCGGCCGAGAACATACACGAGGAGAGGAACGTTCAGCAAGCCGCCGCCGATCCCCATGCTCCCGGACAGGAAGCCGGATCCCGTCGTCGCGGCCGCGGTCGCCCCAACCCGGGGTGGCGTCATCGCGGAATCGTCGTCCTCGTCGACGGACCGGGCGTTCTTCATCCAGTCCCGGACCATGTAGACACCGAACACGATTAACACGGCCGCGAAGAATGCCTCGAACGTCTCCTGGTTCAACACCTTCAATGTGAAGACGGTCCCCACGACGGCTCCCAGGAGAGCCCCGGCGAGGAGGACGCCTCCGAGCCGGAAGTCCACGAGCCCGCGGCGGTGGTGGTTGATCACCGACGAGGTCGCAGTCGCGATCGTCAGCGTGAGGGAGATCGGTACCGCCAGATCCTTGTCAGGCACGCCGGTCGACAAGAGGATCGGCACGAACAGGAGTCCGCCCCCGAGGCCCAGGTTCGAATAGATGAATGCCACGCCGAAAATGAGGACGGCCTGGATCAGGAGGATGAGCGCGTCCATGCCGCGCGCAAAGTCGGTGCCGTATTAATTACTAACGAGAAACTATCGGGCTTGGTCGGTGACACGCGAGTGGTCCTCCTCGTGCGATTCGGCGAGATTGCGTTGAAGAGTCGGTTCGTGCGCCGCCAGCTCCGAGACCGCCTCGTCGCGAACATCCAGGATCTGTTCGCCGCCGAGGGCGTCGAATGCATCACGGACTCAGACGAAGCGCGCGTGTATGTCTACGCCGACGACGTGGCGCGAGCGCGGTCGATCCTCACGCGGGTGTTCGGCGTCGTGTCAATCAGCCCCGCCGCGGAGACCCATGCCGACCTCGCATCGCTGCGGCACGTCGTCCTCTCCGAGGCGAAGTGGTCCCTCACGGCCGGGAAGACGTTCGCGCTTCGGACGCGGCGCGTGGGCACCCATCCGTTCACGAGCCAAGACCTGGCGCGCGAGCTCGGCGATGTCGTGCGTCTCGCCCATCCAGGAGTGCGCGTGAATCTGTCCCACCCCGATATCGAAATCCACATCGAGGTGCGCCAGAACCGCGCCTTCGTGTTCCGGGAAATCTGGCCTGGACCCGGCGGGCTTCCCCTCGGCAGCCAGGGCCGCGGCCTCGCAGTGGTCAAGGATCGTCAGGGCATGGTCGCGGCGTGGATGGGGATGAAGCGCGGTTGCCGGATCGCCGTCGCGACGGCGCCCGGCGAACCGCTCGCCGAGCCCCTCCGCCGGTGGGACGTCCGTCTGAAGGTCCTCGACTTGCCGCCCAACGGACGGCTCGCGGAGCTGGTGAAAATCACCCGGGCGGACGCGGTATTCCTCGGGACCCGGTGGTCCTCCTTCGACCCCGGAGATCGCGGCGGCCTCGACGTTCCCGTGTTCGAACCGGTCATCGGACTCTCGGAGGACGAAGTCGGACGCCTCGCGTCCCACATCGAGTCGCCGTGACGTCACTTGCCCGTGCGATCGTGGGAGCCGATGCTCGGCCGGATCTTCTCGGCCCCTTTGCCCTTGTACAAGAGGCCGCGGCCCTTCTTGCCGGCGGACGTCAGGCCGCGGAAGACACGGCCGCGGTTCGCGGGATTGCAGATCCAGTTGATCTTCGGATCGTTCCGGATCGCGGGATGCTTCGGGTCGACGAGGATCACCTCGTAGTACTTGTGCGTCCCGTCCTCGCCGACCCAATACGAGTTGAGGACCTCCATGTTCGGATAGTGCTTGGCGGTCCGCTCCTCCGCGATTCGCTGAATCGACTTCGCCATCGTGATTTTGACGAGCCCGCGGCGTTTCGGGTGTCGCCCGCCCATCGGGCGTGGCCTGCGCCGGCCTCCGCGCCGGACCCGCGCACGGACGACGACATACCCTTGCTTTGCGCGATATCCCAATTCGCGTGCGCGATCAATTCGCGTCGGCCGCTCCACGCGGACGAACGCATTACCGCGGCGCCACTCGATCATGCGCTGAAAATGAGTCTCCTTGACCACGCCGCTCCGAGGATTCTTCCACGCCTGTTTGACGAACGCGTACAGGTTCCGCGGACGAGCGGGTGGCTTCGCTTCCCCTTCCGGGGCAATGCTGAGCTCCGGTTCCGGAGCCTTTGGGGTTTCGTCGGCCATGTCCCAACCCCCTGGATTTACGGATTCGCCCGCAGGTACATCTCCCGACCAGGGTCGTCGAAAGCGCCGCGCCTATGGGGCGAGACTATTAAGCCCTTTCCTCCGACCGCGGTCGCCTCCCCGAGGGACGCACGTCTCGGAGGGCCTTTACTTCGACCGAAAAAGCGGAATCCCGAATGTTCGCGGAAACAAGTTGGATATTCCGGGGACGCCATCGTCGAGTCGACCATGTTCGTGGATTCTCCGCTTGTTCCCTCGATATGGTACGACACCCCGACCTTCGGCGTGGTCCGAAGTGGAATTGCAAGAGCCTTTCGATGGCTATCCGCTGCCTTGGCCGTGTACGCCGGGTCAGCGGCGATGGCGAGCGCGTCCGTAGGGCTATGGTTGCTTGCTATGGAGACGTCGAACCGCGCGGATCCGATCTCAGGCGTCTTCAATCTAGCCGGAGCGATCACCACGCTCGCCGCGGCATGTCTGGCCCTCGCGGCGTTGGTCCTCCTGCTCGTCGGATCCGACAAGCTGCGACCCTCCGCGCAGGTCGCCCTCAGGACGACGACTCCCGTCTTGCAGTGGTATCGAACCGCCCTGGTGTTTGCCTTCACGCTCGGCATACTCACCGCGCTCTCCGTTGTGGGTTGGATGGTCTCTCGGGGTCCGTCGGTCTTCGGGCCCGTCGTTCTGGCGCTGAGCGGGGCGACCGCGATCGCGTTCCTTGCCGCTGTGCTCTTGCCTCTGCATGCGCTCGTCCCGCAGAACCGGAGGACCGGCCTCCGGATCGTCGCAGGACTCTCGATCACGGCAATCGTGGCGGAGACCATCGTCCCGATGAGCACGATGTCCGGAAACCCTCCCGCCATGAATTGGATGACACTCGGCGGCTTCCCGCTCCTGAACTGGCATTTCGTCTTCGGGGCCATTGTGGCTCTGTGTAGCGCTTTTCTCGCACGGAGCTACTGGAGTGTTGCCGTCGATCTCAAGGGCCACCCGCGCGGCCCCGTCACGAAGCCGGAACGCGTCGCCTGAGCCGGCGGGGTTTGCGCCCGTTCGGCTCGAGCCCGCGCAGATAGGACTGATGAATCAGCGCGGCCGCGGCTGCGACCTGGCGGATGGACCGCACCTCGACTCTCGTCCGGAACCAACCCCAACCTTGAGTCGGCGGCGCGCGTTTCGCGAGACCGGAATCGTCCTGGAGTTCTCGAGGGGACGGCAGAAGGAAGATCTGAACGCGTCCTCCAAGGGGTCGTATCTCAGCGAATATCCGACTCCCCTTGCGGCTTCGCCATGAGATCCAATGCTCGCTCACATGTTCTTTGATCCGGTCATCTCGTCGCCCAGCGGCGAGTTGCAGTCGATTCCGCAGCCCGCGCACAATCTCCCTCGACGAGTCGCTCGTCCGTTCGAGTGCCGTTGCCAAGGTTTCAACCTCCCGATTCCCCAATCTGTTTCCGCAGGATGAAGAGAAACTTGAATCCCCGTAGGAAGAAGTTGAAACGCCGAGCCCGGTGCTCCCACATGGGTGACGCAGACCGATCGTGGTGGCGGACGAGGACAATCGTGTCGATCGGCTCGAATCGCCGTTCGAGCAAATTCAGGAGCCGGAAACCCGCCGGCGTGTAGACGCCTCCGCGGTACTCATCGGCGATAATCCAGCCGAGAACGCCGCCGGGGCGCAAGACCCGATGGGCTTCGGAGGCGACCTTTTCCATCTCCTCATAGAAGCGCGCGTCGCGGCAGGAGATCCGGCCGAGACATCGGGAGTCGGCGCTGTAGACGACGTTGTCGGAGTACGGAGAATCAATCACCGCCAGAGCAGCGGTCTGCGCCAAGAGGGGCCACGATCGGGCATCGGCACGGAGGATGTCTGGCCGACGGGGCGCGAGGTCGAACGAGACAGCGCGCCGACCGAGCGCTCGGGCCACGTCCCCGATCGTCCCGGACCCGGCCATGGGGTCTACAACGAGTTCGCCGGGAGCCGTGTACCGACGGACAATGTTCGCAGCGCAACCGGCCGGGGTGACTCCGTTGAAAGAGGCGTCGCCCGCATCCGGATGGCCTGCGGACTGGGAGGGGAAGTCCCACGTCGTGTACGCTTCGAGGTCGGTGCGTCCGAGCATCGCCCACGCCTCGGGGGGCACGGAGGAGGAAGCGGACGAAGGGGTCTGCGCCATTATCCGATCCCATGTCGCCTTCGCATATGAACGGCGACCCGAGGGGGAGATGTGTAAAAGTGAAAATCTGCCTAGGGAGCTGCGAATCCCCGGAGAAATCGGCGGATCTCTGGGAGCGTCGGATAGGGCCGCCGACGATTCCGGAGATGGAGCGCTGCGGCCGCGTTCGCGAACCGAAGCCATTCCTTGACCGACGGCTGGGTGAGTTTCGCGTACGCGTAGGCGGCGTTGAAGACGTCTCCGCATCCCGTTGGGTTGTCGATCGCAACATCAAACGCGGCACTTGGGACGACGCCAGATGACGTGATGGCGGTGGCCCCCCGGTCGCCCTGATGGATCACGACTTCTGCGGCGCCGAACGAGCGAAGGCGCTTTCCCGCTTGGATCGGAGAGTGTTCTCCCGCAACGGCCGCGACCTCCGTCTCGTTCCCGAAAAAGACGTCGACATGAGGGAGACAGATTCGGACCGCTTCGATCCGCTCTTCCGGCCACCCCTGAGGATCCGTCGACACATCCAACGAGGTCGTCGCACCGAGTCGGCGGGCGCGGGCGAGAAGCGTCGCGGTCGGTTTCCCCACGAGTCCGCTCGTCCACCAGAACCCGGACCGATGCACGTGATGCGCCCCTCGAATCGCCTGAACCGGAACGTCGCGAAGCCTCAGCCGTGCGTTGGCCCCCGGGTCCGTGACGAGCGCCCGCCTCCCGGTGGACCACGTCAAGGCCATCGTGCTTCCCGTGGGTCGGCGTGTGTCGACGCACAGACGTGCGCGGACGCCGTACTGCCGATACCGATCGCGCAAGAGTTTCGCGTTCGAATCGGACCCCACCGCGCCGATGAACGTCGTCGAGGCACCCAAGCTCGACATCTGCAGCGCAAAGTTCGTCGCGTTCCCCCCAGGCAGCGGATCGAAACGCGGGACCTCGGCTTGGACATCACCCGCCGCAAAATCCGCCATCGGGGGCGTGACGAGGTCGACGATCCCGTCGCCGACGGCGACGACGCGGGGCGATCGCGAGGCCATCCCTCACGCCCGCCAAAGGCCTTGCCGCTTCAGCTCCTCGACCACGAGCTTGTAGTCCGCCGGCCGACCGCACCGCGGGCAAAACAGACTGCCGTGCGCGTCGCGGACCGGATCGGGTCCTTCCCATCCGCAGTACCGGCACAACGCATCCGTGGCCGACATCGTCCCCCTCAGAAGAAATCCTCGAGCGTGAGCTTCTTGTCGGCCCGGCGAGGCGATTCCGCCGGCAGGGCCTCGCTGAAGTCGTCGCTGGACAGCGATTTCTGCTGCGACCGCTTCCCGGTGAGGAGGGCTTTCTCGTCCCAGCCGTAGACTTCAGTCACGTAGGCGAGGGTTTGCGCAACGCGACGTGCATAGTACTCCCAATCCGGCATCTTCTCGAACTTTGCGCCGGAGAGATACGGCTCGACCTCCATCGGGGATTTCTTGTGGTCCGTCACGATCCAAGAGACCTTCATCCCGGGCATGAATTCCTCGCCCATCTGCTCGAGCTTGCGCGCCGCGATCACGTTGCTCATGGAATTCGGGTTCACGTACTGGTTCTCCTCCTTGACGGTGCGGGAGATCACGAGCATCTCGATCGGGTCCTTGTCCGGGTTCGCGAGCGGCGGGTTCCCGTCGCGGACCTCCGCGACGATCCGCTTCGCAAGGTCGATGGCCCCGTCCGGGTCGTTGTCGAGGATTTTGTCGAACACGAGGAGCTGGGCCTCGCTCTGGAGGTCGAACGCGTCCGTGCGGCGGATCTCGTACCCGCGGACGACGATCTCGCCTTCCGTGGGCCAGGCGACCTTCCCGGCGTACCGCTTCTTCCGCCCGTGGCTGAAGAGGCTCCGGTAGACCTTGTCCACCTCCATGCTGATTCGCCCGCGCGAGAACCGCTCGGCGGTCTTTCGTGCAAACTCGAGGGAGGGTTCAAGCCCGGCCGTGGGCGACTGGAAGAACACGGAGTCCGTGTCCGCGTACACGACCTTCACGCCATCGGCCTCGAGTTCGGCGATAATCCCCTTGATCCGTTCTCTCGCGAACGCGGTGATCGAGGCGCCGACCTTCGGGTCGTTGAACCGGTAGAACGACGACGCCAGGACGCCGTAGAACGCATTCATCAGGACCTTGATCGCCGCTTGGAGGCCGTCGTAGAACTCCCGCATCTCGGGGTCCGTCGCCTCGCGCATTTTCGTCCGCACGTCCTGGCGGTCCTTCATCAGGCTCGCGAGGATCACCGGGAGGAGGCCTTTCTTCACGTCGGCGGAGACGAACTTCGCCCCCGTCGGGCTCTCGATTGTCCCTTGTGGTGAGACGGTCGTGAAGCAGATGTTGTTCTCGATGATCAGCGACGGATACATCGCGCGGAAATCGAGCGAGATGACCCATTCGTACAACCCAGGCTGGAGGCTGTGCACGTATCCGCCTTCGATTTGCTCGACGCGGCCGCCGCGCATCTTCATCATCGGGACCGCGACGTGGGCGCGGTCCGCGGCGCGAATCAGGATGGAGTCAATGAGGTTCGACGTCCGCCCGTGGAGCACGTCCTCGAGCGGGAGCTTGCTCACGGCCGCCAGGTCCAGGGTCTTTTCGATCCGGCCGATCTTCTCGAGGATCCGGAGCGAGAGGTCGGCGTCATTCAAACAATATCGGATGACTTTCTCGCGGTCTTTCGCCCATTCTTCGTCGATATGTCGCCGCGACAGCTCGTGTTTTCCTTCCCCCAAGAGCTGGCGTCCCACGTAGTCGAGCGTCTCCTGCTTCATGTGCAGGCTCAGGCGCTCCGCCCGCACGGCCCACCAGACGTCCGTGAGGATGCGGCCGTCGACCCGCCAGAACCGCTCGCCGAGGTGGAAGAAATCCGAGAAGTCGCGCGCGAGCTGGAGCCTCGGAATCCCGTTCTTGGCGGCCCGATCGATGAGCACGGGCAGGTCGTACCCGTCGATATTGTATCCGGAGATGATGTCCGGGTCGAGCTCGTGGACGAGCTTGATGAAACCCTCCACGATCTCCCGCTCGTTCCCCTGGAGGACGCGGGTCTTGATCTCACCGGCTTCGCGGTACGCGATGCCGATGCAGAAGATGTGACCGTCCTGGATGCTGTTCTCGATGTCGAAGCTCAGCACACGCAAAGCCGGTCGGAAGGGTTCGCACGGCTCGAAACGATCCGCGATCAGGAATAGATCGGTCGTGTACTTCCCGGCCGGGTCCGCCTCCGTCCCGTGGACGCGGACCGCGGCACCGAGATCCATGTCGTAAATGAACCGATGCTGGAAGGGGATGTCGGCTTCCAACGGCGTGGATCCGTACCTCCGGGCCTTCTCGCGGTACTCGGGCGTTTTCCAAGGTTGACGGAGGACGACGCGGGCGCACGGGGTCGGCCTGCCTTCGACCTGCAGGGTCACGTCCTCGAGCTTGACGACCTGCGAATCTCTTCCGAACGCTCCGCGGAGAGATTGCGGAGGCTCGACGACGAAGAAGTACGGCTGGAATCCCGAGTACTCAATCGTGATGCTCTGCCCTTCCCTCGTGCGACCAAAAATCTGGATGACCGGCAGCTGCGCTGGCTCGGGGGCGTTCCGCGGTTCCCGTCGGTATGAGGCGGTGATGATGCGCACATCATAGCTCGCCATCTCACACCTTCGCCACGATCTTGAGGACGTCGCCATCTTGGACCGGGTGGTCGCGGCCGACCACCATTTTCGTCCGGGCGTTGATGGCGCGGATGAAGTGGTTACCCAAGTCCGTGTGGACTTTAAAGGCTACGTCCACCGCGGTGGAACCGCGCGGCACGAGGAACGCGTCCGGGAGGATGTTCCCGCTCTTGTCGGCCCAGTGGTGCTCGTCCTCCACAGGGTACACGACGATCAGATCGAGCAGTTTGAAGACGGCCTCTTCGATGCACTGCTGCACCCCAGTGGACCCGCGCTCTCGGAGGAAGGCGCGAATTTTCTCCAGGGCCTTTTCTTGGGCCGCGGTCAGTTTTTCCGGATGCAGGATCTCGAACGAGGAGCCACCCGGCTGGTATGTGATTAGCCCGGCGGACGCCGCGCGGCGAAGGGCGAGCTCGTACTCGGCGGATGTCGGGACCACCAGGTAGCCCGCCGCCTTCGAGAGATTCTGAAGCGCTTCGCGGGGGACCATGTCGGCCTTGTTCGCTGCGAGGAGCATGGGCTTGCCGCGGTGTTGCAATGTGCGCGCGAGACGGAAGAGGTCGTCGCTTGTCCATCGGGCCATCTTCGAATCTAGCGCTGTGTCCCGCACCGCGGAGTGGACTTGCATCTCTGTGAAGCCGAGGCCTGTGAGCCGGGCGGTGATGATTTTCTCCGGAGGCGCCTCCTCCAGATCGGCCCGACGGGCCTCTTTCTCCCAGTTGCGCGCGAGGATTCCAGCAATCCAATGGGCGAGCTCGTCCTCGAGGAACTTCACATCCGCTAGAGGGTCATGATTTCCAGGAGGGACTGGGTTCCCTTCGAAATCAGTGCCTCCGGTCGCGTCGATCACGTGGACGAGTGCACTAGCTTGTCGGAGATCGTCGAGGAACTTGTTCCCCAGACCGCGGCCCTCATGAGCCTTTGGAACGAGACCGGCGACATCAAGCAGCTCGATGGGGATGAGACGCGTGCCAGCTTCACAAGGCGCGTTGTTCGGTTTGCAAGCGCGGCCCAGCTCTTTGTGAGGGCAACTCTTGCGAACGAAGGCCACGCCTCGGTTCGGCTCGATGGTCGTGAAGGGATAGTTTGCGATTTGGACCGGCGCGAGCGTCGCCGCAGCGAAGAAGGTCGACTTGCCAACGTTCGGTTTCCCGACGACCCCGAACTCCACGAGGCAAAGAACGTGATGCTTCCACAAGTACCTTTAGCGCACAGAGCGAGCCCAGCGCGCTCCGCATCAGGACACAGCACTTCTCTACCTAGTCCGATTTCGGCGCCGGTACGAAAAAACCAGGACGAGAACAGCCGTCGAAACGGTGCTGGCGAAGATATCGCCGAACTCAGGCACCGGCACTACTATCGAGCTGTCCGCAGACGTCACATTTCCGTTGTACGAAAGCGTGATATTTTGACCCGAGACGAATTCGACCCGGAGCCGGATCCGCTCAGTCGGTGCAACGATGACGTCCCCTGCAGCGCAACTGAAGGACTGGTTGTCACCACTGCTCGCCGACGTGTTATTCCAGCAGATCGGTGTTAGGGATCCCCCGGTCAAGTTGGTGACCGCGAAGGTAACGTTCAGCACCGTTCCGGTTGAACTCGAAAGGTCCAGTGAACTTAACCACAGTCCAGCGTAGATGGTCTCCGAAGAGAGCGGTGGATCCGTAAAGAAACAGGCCTTGGAACCGTTCGTCAAGGTGAGACCTTGGCTTAGAACGCCTTTCGTGGTGGAGAGACCTTTCACGACCGAGCACTCGCCGTCGGGAGGGATCGCGGGTCCAATATCGCTCAGGAAGAGCGTCGAACCTCCGAATCCGCTCGTCCGAGGTGACCCGAGGCCGCGAGTCCCGATCACGAATTCCGACGATGGCGAGAATGAAGGCGCCCCAATCCCGACGGTCCAATCTGCGGCCGAAGACCAGTCGGTCGCCTCGAACACTATCCGCGTCGAGTTCGTCGTCGGTCCGACCGCAATTGACCCCTCGATATCCGTCGCGTTCTTGGCGAGCGCCACCGGGAGTGATAGGATAGGTGACCAAGACCCCGTCCACGCATACAAATTCTGCGACGTGATCCGCCCGGCAACACCTCGGACTTCGAGCAAATAGTCCGCGTAGATTCCGTCGACCGGAACTCCGACGGCGTCCGTTGAGTTCAAGTCAACGTAGGCGCGTAAGATGTCCTCGCCCGTTCGGCGAGGAAGGGGAATCGGTGGTCCGCCAGAACCATTTCCCTGTCCGGGTGGGAGCCGAGTGAACCGATCGGGAATACGTCCCGCCATCAGGTCGCCTGCGACGGCCACGTGGAAATAGGCCGTAGAGGTGTTGACCGCAGCGCCGGATCGCAGGATGTTCACATCCGGATTCTGTACCGGCACGGGATCAGAATCCGCCTGGTCCCGCCCGGCCCAGTCCGCGAAGAGTCCGTCGACCCGTACGATCGATGGAGGAGCCACGACGTAGGCCCGAACAGGCCCGCCACGTATTACAACGGGGACTGGTGCCGTTGCGTTCGTCACGTCGATTTGAACGACATTCCCGGGCGAAATCCCGGAAGCCACGGCGGACGCCGTGATCGTGGCTTCAGGCTGGGCCTGGGTCAGTATCATCGATCCCGTGGAGGGGAAGACCGTCAACCCCGGCGTGGCGTTGTAAACCAAGGAGGAAACGACCCATGAAGCCCCCGCCGGCATACCGAGAGCGCGTGCGTGGATCGTGAACCACGAAGTCGTTGTGCTGCTGACGACGGATGCGACCGGGAGCAGGTCCAGGAGCACCGAACCGTTCGGCGTGAGCGGTGCGAGGCTGCGACTCGAAACCCCGGCGAAGTCGTCGGCGAAGACGGCGATGCGGAATCGCGCCGGGTCGAACCCGGTGAGATCGTAGGTCGAGACCTGCGCCTCGACTCCCTGGACGGAGGCCGCGGCGGCCGGAGAGCCGAGTGACTGGCGCTGACTCCAGTTCACTTCCGAGTTGGTCGGGAATCCATAGAGGCGAGCGCCTGCCACGGTGTTGTTCCCTCCGAAGATCTCGACAACGCCTTCGGCCCCGATCCCGCCAAACTGGTACCCGGTGGACGGGTTTCCATCGGCGTCGATGAGGAAGTAGACGCCGTCGTAGGCCGACGAATCACCAAACATCCCGCCTCTCGTCGAGGCGAACAGGTACAGCGAGTTCCCATCGACGAGGCTCGCGTAATTCACAATCGACACGTACGGATCGGACGCGATGGTCGCTGCGTCGAACTTCGGAACCGATGCCCAATCGCCGAACGACCCGTCGATCGCGATCGGCGGCGTGGGCCCCGGGATCGGAATGAACAGGAAGCCGGCGATCAGGATCGCGAATAGCGTCGCGGCCCCGATGGCGGCATACCGGACCCGCTTCGAAGGCGAGGAAACCCGAATCTCTTTTCTTCCAGCGCGGACCGACCGCGTGCCGCTGATCGTTCCGTTGACCCGCCCTTGCTCGCCCATCAATCCGTTCACGCGACCCGTGGGCGTCACCAGGCCGTTGACCCGACCGACTCCGTTCACGAGACCGTTTGTGCGACCGAGCCCGTTGACGAGGCCGTTCACGCGACCTCGGCCGTTCACGAGGCCGTTGACTTTCCCGGCCCCGCGCGTCGACGTCTTCGGACGCGCTCCGCTGACCAGCCCCTTGCTCCCGCGGATCCATCCGGACAAGAATCCGACGGCCGGCGGAACGGGTGAGGGCTCGGCCGCGGGTTTCGTCTCGTCTCGTTTCTCCGAGGCCGCCGCACTGATCGTCGCGTCCACGCCCATCGTCTCTTCGAGTTCTTCGATGAGCCAATCGAGGACCGCGGCCTTCGTGAGCTCGAGTTCCTCGGGGGTCAGGGATTGCTCCAGCTCGCCGACAAGGAGGTCGTCGACCAGGATGTCCAGTTCAGGGGCCCCGGCCGCGGACCGCTTCGCCGCTGGTTCCGGGGGAGCGCCGGCCAGACGCGCGCCGCACGACGGACACAGCGCGACGTTCCTCGGGACCTCGGAACCGCAACTCGGACACGTGGGTCCGGACTCCGAGATGAGATGGTCGAGCTGCGCGATCTCCTGGTCCCACGCGACATCGTCGAGCAGCGCACTCGCGGTGGATCGAAGCTTCTCGGCCGCGTCCGGCTTGCGAAGTTCCTTCGCCTGAATCCGCAGCTGTGCGACCCTGATTTTCCGCTCGTCCGGAGCGGCGGCGGCGGCCCGGTCGAGCGTCTCGATCGCCTCGTCGGTCCGACCCATCGTTTGCAAGAGCAGGCCGCGGGCGTAGAGCAGGTCCGCGTTCTCCGGCTTCTCGGCCAGGTGGGTGTCGTAGAAATCCAGGAGAGCCGCATCGCCTTCGGAGGCGAACTGCTCGCGGATCGCCTCGTCCATCTCT
>Ga0209237_1000099_pt1 | contig 40905 bp, 43 predicted proteins | sample GraSoi013_1_40cm_2_FD_185820 | JGI IMG/M metagenome (GOLD analysis project Ga0209237, IMG submission 185820) | Grasslands soil microbial communities from the Angelo Coastal Reserve, California, USA - Sample 10_02_2013_1_40cm (SPAdes) (version 2) | ecosystem: Environmental > Terrestrial > Soil >...
TGCAGACGAGACCCAGCGTGGTGGTGCCGGTCTCGACTTCTCTGGAAACCGTTGCCATTCGTACACTCCCGTTCAAAAGGGTGTCAAAAACGACAGCCGAAGCATACGGCCGGCACTATTTAAGAATTTCTGGTTCTATCTCGAAATCGAGATAAAACGAAACTCAGCGCGCGGTCGCATGGTCGTGCGACGGGACCGAAGGATCGACGCGAGTCGAGTGGAACGGGCCGGTTCACATCCGGTAGTAAGTCCACCAGACCGCGACGATGACGATCACGATGACCACAACGGCGACTCCGGCGTAGAGGTACATCCTCCGCTTGCCTTTCTTCTTCTCGCCGCCGAGACCCAGACCCGCGACGTCGTAGGACATGTCGGACCTCGACCGCCCAAGCTGTGGACTCGTAATAAGGATTTCGTCATCGTCAGGACGACGGGCCAACACCGGACAACAGTTGTCCCAATCGAGACGCGGGCCGCAGCTGGACCGCGTACGCGATCTTTTCCTTCGGAAGTGCGACGCTGGCAGCAGTCACGTACACCGTGATGCCGTCGCCCTCCACCTCCGTCCGGAGAATCTCGTCCCGCGGGATCGAAATCATCTCCCGCCCCTCTTGATCCTCGAAGAAGTATCGCACCGCGCTCGGCATTGCACGAAGCTTCACGAGAAAGAATCCCGGATCGTCCGGGTCCCGCTGGGCAGGGGTCGCAAAGAAGAGTAACCCTGCCTCGTGACGAATCAAGTGGCCCTCGACCGGCAGAAGGAGCGGCACGCGCTTGCCGTCGTGGTCCATCGAGACCTCCGCGGTCGCCTCGGCCTCCCCGAGAATCCGGTACGACGCGGATCCGGCGCCCGCGACCTGGGAGAAGGTGACCCGCGAACCCTCCTTTGGCGCTCCCGCTTCGACCCGCACCCGCAGCCGCAGCGTCGCGAAGTTCAGATCGTAAATGCGATCCTCCACGTCGACGTATCCAAGGATCATCCGGTCGCCTCAGACCCCGAAGCCCTTCCGGAATTGCTCCGCGATCTCCCCGAGCTCGACTTGTGAGAACGTCTCGAAGTCCGACACGGCGGAGTATTCGGCGAGTTGCTCTTCCCGATAGATGTTCGGGATCGCGGATGCGACGGTCTCCTCCGACAAGATGAATTTCAACGCGGCCTGCGAGAGGGTCATCCCCTTGCCTTCGTAGATCCAGCGAAGGTTCGTCGCCTGTTTGCGGGCCCGCTCGATCCATGCCGCGTCCTTCGTCTGGAGATCCCCGTCCGCCGGGAACGAAACCGCTCTGGCGTCTGACTCGAGGACGCCGCCCGCGTGGGGGGCGCGGATGACCATGCCTTGGTTGATCTCGAGCGCCACCGGGAAGAACTTGCGGCCCGGCTCCTCCTCGAGGATATTGTAGTACGCCTGAATGCAGCCGAGATCGTGCTTCCGCATCGCGGCGCGTCCTTCTTCGAGACCGCCCGGGCCCGGGCCGAGGGCGATGCCGTAGTACCGAATCTTGCCTTCCGCCGTCAGCGCCTCGAGGGTCTGCCAGATCGCGGCATTCCCGACCGTCGCTGCATCAGGATAGTGCAACTGGAGCACGTCGAGGTACGACGACCCGAGGCGACCCAGGGTCCCCTCGAGCGACTTCCGGATCGAACCGGGCGAGAAGTCGGCTCCGGCCTCGGAGCGTCCGGCTTTGCTCGAGATGATCACGAGCTCCCGCTTGTCCTGGAACGCGTGACCGAGGAGCTGCTCCCCGCGGCCGGCCCCGTCGGTCGGCGAGACATCGTAGTAGTTGATCCCGGCGTCGTATGCCTTGTGGAGCAAGTCGACCGCTTGATCGTCGGTGAACGAACCCCAGCGACCCGACGCGAGGGTCCAGACGCCGAAGCCGACTTCCGATACCTCGAGTTCGGATTTCCCCATGGGCCGATAGTTCACCACGCCGTTCCTCCGCGTCCGCAAAGGGGGCGGGGATATTTGACCGCAACGCCCGGGTCGCTAGCGCCAGGAAACGTAGAGGAGCGTCGCGAACCCGACCAGCTCCGAACCGTTGAGCACGAGCATCGGGATCGCGTAGCTGCCGGAGCCGGTCCAAGTGCTCATGGCCAGGTAGAAGTAGATCGCCGCGAGGTTCTCGATCAGGAACAGGGCGGCGAAGACGATGAGGCCGGCCGAGAGCGGAGAACGGAGCCCCCGAAAGTTACCGACGTAGATGTAGAGGAGGCCGAGGAGGACCGCGATGCTGCCCGCGGCCAGGACCAAGTCGATCATCCAAAATGTACCGAGGGCCAAAGTATCACCGTAAGACGCGGGTCCAGTCCATATCTACTTTTCCCCCAACCGCGGCTCGATGCGTCGCCAGATTTCGAGGAAGTCCTCGAAGTGGACCTGAAGCCGCGGCGACAGGGAATAGAGCGTCCCGTAGCTCTCGTTTCCCAAGGTCATCACACAGTCGTTTTCGCGCAAGACATCAAGGTGATGGCGAATCGTCTTGTAGTCCAGTGCGAGTCGGGTGGCCAGGTCGTTCGCGTTGTACGGACGGTCGTGGAGCGTCCACAGAATCCGCGCGCGGTTGATGCCGCCGCGGGTCCCCGCGATGAGGTACCACAACCGCTTGTCCATGAAGCGGCGTCCCCAACCGTCTTGCGGGTATCTAGGTTGCGGGACGTCCATCGAAAACCCCATCCGCGAACGTTCTAATATTACTATCCCAATAGTCAAACTCTTGGCCGCCATCCCTCCGCGACCCGGCTGGGCGGGCAAGGCGAAGGGATGGTTCCTCGAGTTCCGTCTCATCCCGGTCCTCTTGTGGTCGTACACCGCCGTGGTCCTCGGGACCGCGGTCGCGTACTTCGCCTCCGGAGCGCTGAACCTCCTGTGGTTTACCGTCGCCCTGAGCTTGGGCGCCCTGATCCAGGGATGGGAAACCCACGCAATCAACGAAATCTACGATTGGAGGAGCGGGACCGATCAGGTCGGCGGACGCGCCTTATCGGGTGGCAGCCACGTCCGGAATCTGGGCCTCCTCGGAGAGCGCGACCTTTGGTGGATTTTCGCCCTCTCGAGTGTCGCGGTCGCCGCGCTCACCGCGTGGGTCGTCCTCGAGCGGGCGGCCTGGCTCGCCGTCCTCATCGTCGCGGGGTACCTCCTCGGGTTGGCCTACACGGCGCCGCCGGTGTCGACGTCGTACCGTCCGTTCGCCGGCGAGTGGGTGGGCGGTTTTCCTGGTGTCCTCCTATCCGGACTCGGAGCCTATGCGATCCAAACTCTCTCGATTACGCTCGTGGTGACGACGGCCCTCGTCGCGCACGCCCTCGTTTGCATGTCGATGCTCGTCGTGCATCACTATCTCGATGAGCCGATGGATGCGAGGGCGAAGCCGCAGAAGCGGACGACGGTTGTCTCCCTCGGCTTCACGAACGCGAGGCGATACGCCGGCATCATGGCCGCGATCGCCGCGGTGCTTTACGCCGTCCTTGGCGCCACGGTGCACCCGGCGTTCTTCCTCGGGGCCGCGTTCACAATGCCCGCGGTGTTGATCCACTTCCGCATCGAGCCGACGGACCTGAATTCGGTCACACGTGGTGAACTCCGGGTCATTCAGCTCGGCGTCGCGGCGGGTCTCTCGGCCGCGGTCGGCCTTGCGCCGCCGTTGTGGCCTCTCCTCCCGGTCGCGGCGCTGGGCTACCTGGCGCACCTTGCCATCGCCGCGCCTCCTCCGGAGCTTGCCCGCGCGTGGCGAAAGGTTCGCGCCACCGATTCGGGATCGCGGCGCCCCTGAGCTCGCCTCGGAAGACGGAAATACATCCGGCCCGGTCTAGAGGCGGTGCGTCGCGTCGGCTTCGTCGTGAACCCGATCGCGGGGATGGGCGGTCGGGTCGGCCTGAAGGGGACGGACGGAGTTGCGAACGAGGCTCAGGCCGCCGGGGCGGAGCCGATCGCAGGCCCGCGGGCAGCGCTCTTCGCACGAACGTTTCTTGAGCTCTCGAAACACGACGAGAGCCTCCGCGTCCGATGGCAGACCTGCGGCCGAGGGATGGGAGCTGCTCCGCTTCGCGAGGCGGGTGTTAGCGAGGAGACGATTGAAGTCGTTCACACTCCGGGGGAACGAACGACCGCAGACGATACGCGAAGGGCGGTCGACGCCTGCGTCGGCCGAGGCGCCGAGCTCCTCCTGTTTTGCGGTGGAGACGGAACGGCTCGGGACGTCGCCGAAGCCGCGAAAGATCGGATGCCGATCCTGGGAATTCCCGCCGGCGTGAAGATGCACTCCGGTCTTTTCGCGGTCTCGGCTCCGGCCGCGGCGCAGCTCTTGGTTAGCTACCTCCGCGGACAGCTTCGTATCGGCACGGCGGAAATCCTCGACCTCGATGAAGAGGCTTATCGGAAGGGCGAATGGCGCGTCCGGCTGTTCGCTACCGCGAAAACGCTGGTCGAACCGAACCTCGTCGCAGGAGGCAAAGTCATGATCGACGAAGTGAGCGAGGAGGCCATCCGCGGAGAGCTCGCGGTGCACTTCTCCGAACTCTTCGAGAACGAACCGGACACCCTGTTCCTCCTGGGTCCGGGATCTACATTGAATTCAATCGCGACCGCGATTGGAATCGAGAAGACCCTTCTTGGCGTGGACGCGGTCCTCGGCGGCAAGGCCGTCACGAAGGATCTCAACGAAAGGGGAATCCTCGATCTCTTGGATCGTCACCCGAGGGCGAAGCTCGTGGTGAGCCCGATCGGCGCCCAGGGTTTCATCCTCGGCCGCGGGAACCTCCAGGTCAGCCCCGCGGTCCTGAGACGAATCGGGACGAAGAACGTGATCGTGGTCGCCACGCCCGCGAAGCTCGCGATGACGCCGATCCTCCGCGTGGACACGGGCGATCCCGCACTGGATGAGGAGTTCCACAAACGGGAGTACTTGTTCGTCATCATCGGATACCGCACGTCGAAACTCCACCCGATTCAACGATGAGCAGTGTCAACAAGTGGGCCTCGAACGGCGCGCTCGCATGATACAAAGTTGAAATACCGCAAGCCCATGCGCAAGCCCGCGGACGGGGGATCCGGCTCATGACGTCAACGATGAAGGCCGCGGTGAAGCTCAAACCGGCGCCCGGAAGCACGGAAGTCCGCAAGGTCGCGATCCCCGAACCGACCGCGGCGGAAGTCCTGATTCGGGTGGACATCGCGTCGATTTGCGGCACCGACGTGCACATCTACGATTGGGATGCGTGGGCGGCCGCCCGGATCAAGGTCCCTCTCGTCCAGGGTCACGAGTTCGCCGGACACATCGAGAAACTGGGTTCCGGGGTCACGGGCCTCCGGAAGGGAGATTACGTGAGCGCGGAGGGCCACATCGCGTGCGGCCGCTGTTACCAGTGCCGGACCGGGAACGCCCACGTCTGCAAGAATGTCTCCATCCTAGGGATCGACCGCGACGGCTCGTTCGAGGAATACATGACGGTCCCCGCATCGAATGTGATCGTGAACGACGACGACCTGCCCCTCGACCTCGCGACGATGCAAGATCCGCTCGGAAACGCGGTGTACACCGTCACGAACGCGAACGTGCCCGGGAAGACGATCGCGATCTTCGGCCTCGGTCCGATCGGACTGATGGCGGTCGCACTCTGCCGCGGGATGGCGGCGCGGACCGTGATCGCAATCGGCCACAAGAACCAATACCGGATGGACCTCGCCAAGAAAGTGGGAGCGAGCGTCGTCCTCCGATCCGGCGAATCTCTCGTCGACGAAGTGATGGACGCGACCGCGGGCGAAGGGGTGGACGAGGTGCTCGAGTTCTCTGGCAGCGAGGGCGCGGTGCAGCAGGCCATCAAGGTGGTCCGGCCCGCGGGCGGGATCCACCTGCTCGGGCTGTTCCCGAAACCGCTTTCCCTCGATATCTCCGACTTCGTCACAAAAGGACTCTCGATGTACGGAATCCACGGACGTTTGATGTACAAAACGTGGATGCAGATGGGCGGGCTCCTGAAGAGCGGCAACGTGAACCTCAAGCCGATCCTGACCCATAAGTTCCCATTGGACGACTACAATGAGGCGATGGGCGTGATGCGGAGCGGGAACTGCGGAAAGGTCGCCTTCCCAATGGCGGTGTAACGATGTCCAAGCGAGACCCGAACTCGTGGATGCGCGCGGAGTACGAGGCCCTCGTCGCGCAGAGCCTGGACTGGAGGCTCCGCGTCTTGCAGGGTCCGTCCGCGCCGCGAAGCGTCGTCGACGGCAAGAACGTCATCATGCTTTGTTCGAACAATTACCTCAATCTCTCGAACCACCCGAAGGTGAAGCGGGCCGCCCGCGAGGCGATCAAGACCCACGGCGCCGGGAGCGGGAGCGTCCGACCGATCGCGGGCAACATGGACCTTCATGAGGAACTCGAGCGGCGCATCGCCCGGTTCAAGCGCCGCGAAGCAGCCCTGTTCTTCATGAGCGGATTCGCGGGGAACGCGGGACTCATCCCCCAACTCGCGGGAGAAGGCGACGCGATCCTGACGGACGAGCTGAACCACGGGAGTATCATCGACGGGGTCCGCCTGACGAAGGCCCAACGGGTCATCTACCGACACTGCGACGTCGCGGATCTCGAGCGGGCGCTCAAGGAGGTCGACGGGTGGGCGAAAAAAATCCTCGTCATCACGGATGGGGTGTTCTCGATGGACGGCGACATCGCGCCGGTGGGCGACATTGCCCGAGTCGGCGAGGAATTTGGCGCGATGATCTACGTCGACGACGCCCACGGTGAGGGCGTGCTCGGCGACGGCGGTCGCGGCGTTGCGTCCCACTTCCACGTCGAGGAGAAAATCCAGGTCGAACTCGGCACGTTCTCGAAGGCCCTTGGCGTGGTCGGTGGATACGTCGCCGGATCGAACGAACTGAGAAACTATGCGCTCAACAAGTCGCGGACGTGGCTCTTGAGCGGTTCGCACCCACCGGCCGTGGCGGCCGCGTGCACCGCGGCGATCGATGTCTTGGAGACAGAACCGCGTCACGTGAAGAAACTCTGGTCGAATACGAAATACTTCAAGAAGCGGCTCGTCTCGATGGGTTTCGACATCGGACGGAGCGAGACGCCCATTACCCCTGTCATGCTCGGCGATTCGGCGACCGCGAAACAATTCAGCAACCGCCTCTTTGAAGAAGGCGTCTTCGCCTTGCCCATCGTGTTTCCGATGGTCGCCAAGGATCGGGCGCGCATACGGAACATCGTGAATGCAGGTTTGCGGCGCGAGGATCTCGACGAGGCGCTGGCCGCGTACGAGAAAATTGGGAAAGACCTCAAGGTCCTGGCCTAGACGCTTTGCCGACGTTTCTTCCGCGCATAGATGATCGGCAAGATGTCATATCCTAACGACCGGAAAAACGCCACAGACGTTTCGTTCTCCGGTTCAATCAGGGCGGCGAACATCTCGAGTCCCTTCTTTCGTAGGACGAGCTCGCAACGCCGGACTAGCCGCGCCGCGATCGTGCGTCGACGAAAGCTCGGATCGACCGCGAGACGGTTGATCCAGCCCTTCCGCGTGTCGTGCGTCCCGAGGACGGTGCCCACGAGCCGGTCGCCGTCGAAGGCGCCAAGGTACGAATCCGCATTCCGACGAAGTTGCTCGGTGAACGAGCGAAGGCTGTCCCGTCCCTTGGTCTTCGGATTCAGGCCACACACCTGGAAAAGCGCGATGATCGCGTCGTAATCGGATCGGCGTAGCGGACGGATTCGAATCGCCATGGGTCTACTCCTCCCGAGAGATGAGATGTCGTGTCGGTCGAGCGAAATGGTCCCGGACATCGCGGGGGAGCTCGTCGCAGAGAAAGGCCGGCATCAGCTCAACCGCGAGAAGACCTGCGAGAGGGAGCAGCCGCATGCGGATGTGAGATTCGCGGCTCGGGATGTACCCGGCGGGACCCACCGCGGGGAACTCCGAGTTCAGGTCGACGAGAAAGTAGAACCCGATCTCGTGTGTCGGGACCCCTTTCATCGTGTAGAAGTTCTCGTGCACGTAGACGAGCTTTTCCGCTTCGACATTGAGGCCACTCTCTTCATAGAATTCGCGGCTCAAACAGGCTGCGAGGCTCTCGCCGAATTCCAGGTGGCCGCCGGGCAGCGCATAGATCTTGCCTCCCCCCTCGTCGACCCCCTCCTGGGCGAGGACAGACTGCTCGTGAATCAAGATGCCGCACGAGCGGATCAGGAATTCACGGCGCGGATCATGCGATCCGAGCACCGAGCTCTCCCTCCGTATCGGGCCGGAGCAGGATGACCCGGCGGTCCGACTGCACGGCTCCGAGGCAGAGGACCTCGGACATGAACGGGCCAATCTGGCGAGGGGGGAAGTTCGTGACCGCCACGGCCGCCCGACCGACGAGTTCGCTCGCTCGGTACCAGGGTTGAACGGCCGCGGATGACTTCCGCAACCCATGGGGGCCGAAATCGATTCGGAGCTTGTACGACGGACTACGCGCCTCTGGGAAATCGTCGGCGGCAACGATCCGACCCACGCGCATCTCGACTTTCTGGAAATCCTCGAACGTGACAAGGGCCATGGTCTCGAGCCGCGCGAACGACCTCGGTCGATTTGACCCTTTCCGGTGCGCCGCTGGGGCTTGGTTCTAGTGCGCGCGCGAATCGGTCAAACGGACACCGAGTCGCCGACACAGCCGTTCGTGTTCCTCCCGACTCGTCCACTCGACCCGAAGATAGTCCGCGATGTCCCGGTCCGACATCCTGAGTTTGCGGGCGACCTCTACAGCGAATTTGTAGGCTTCCACCTCGGTCGGCCGATCGACGTAGCTGTAACGCCGATCCCAGAGCTTCTTCCCTTCGTGCCACTGCCGAATGTGGACGAGTTCGTGGAGGATGTCCAGGTACAGCGTCCGCTCCTCCCCGCTCTGCAGGTAGTACAGCCCGACCACGACGTGCCCCTTCTCGTCGTCGATGTATGCGTAGGCGTCTTCCGGAATCAAGTGAATGAGGGTTTCCTTCAAGACCGTCTCGCGGAGGCCGTCGTTGACAAAGAGACGCCGGAAATGAGCGTCCCGGTCCAACCCCGGAAAGACCTTGACGATCGGCCATCGCCCGGCGATGAGCTTGCGGTTGATGGACACCGGCACGAGTGGAGTCGATGGGATCGCCCCACTTAAGCCTCACGGCGGCACGCGGTCGATCTCATGTCGGCGCGTCAAAGGGGGAACTTGCGGACGCTTTGCGGGACGTCGGGTTCGGCATAGATCCGCGCAATCCGTTCGCACGCGACCGCGTCACGTTCCCGTCCCAGATCTTTCAAGACGCGCGCGCGCAGCCACCAGACGCCCGGGTAATCCGGCGTCCGCGACACGAGCCGATTCAACAGGTCCAGGGCGTTCACCAGGTCGCCCACGATCTCGTCCCACGCCGCGACCGCGAAGAGTGCGTCCACGTCCCCCGGATCCTCAATGAGCCGGCGTTGCGCGGCCAGCACGACCTCTCGGTCGGACGGCGTTGGGACGATCTGGACATGTTGGCCGATCGAGTGTTTCTTCAGCAACTCGTGGGTCTGCATGGACCTCACCGGCGCTCCGAGAGGCGGGAGAGGGGTTCTTCGAGGAACGCCGGGAGGTTGATTCGGAGCCTGCGTCGGGATTCGGGCATCCTTTTGGGTGGATCAACGAAGTGGACGCGTTCCGCGCGAGCCCGCCGACGCTGCGAACGGCCCGTCGGAGCATGCGCCGTGTCCGACGGTTCGATCATCGTCATGCACTCCGTGACGAGCGGGGTCGAGCCCCCGTTCACCTGAATGCGCGTCCGAATCTGGTCCTCCTCGAGGCTCACGCTAATCGACTGCAGCGCCGACCGATACAGCCGGGAGGGCAGTCCCCTCCTCTGCGGTCGGCCTTCCCGCGAAACGAGAAGCCCGAGGGACTCGAGCTTGCGCAACCATCGGTAGCATCGGCCTGTCGACATCCCGCAACGGCGGCTCAGTTCAATCGCGGTCATCTCTTCCGCGGAACTTGCCTGCAAGATTTCCAAGGCCTCAGGATCCAGGAGTGTATGTGCGAGGCTCAGGTGGTCCCAGGCGAAGCTTCGGTTGTTTCCATTCCAGGCAGTTTCACGGATCTGGGGATTTTCCATGGAGGCACCTCTCTCTAAGGGGTTTATTCGGATCGGCGCCTACGCCGCCCATGGTGACTCGGCGTCTCGCGGCGTGGCGGACCGGGTGGGTCATGTCCGATGCAGGGTAACACGCGTGGCCGACATAGCCATCACGTTTGCAGCGCATCACATTGTGCGCGTCATGATGCGATAATTGAAAATGATAATCTTGCGCAAACATTCTTGACTCTCTCAGGCTCCCTCCCGGTTTCCGCGTGGGACTCCGAATGCAAGGTCGAAAGACTACGACACGAGCATTTCGAATCGACGAAACGGTCGACCGCCAGCTCCGCGAGTGGGCGGAGCGCGAGGGAGTCACTGTCAGTTTTCTGGCAAACAAGGCCCTCCGACGACTTGTCGAGTGGGACATGTACGCCGATCGGTTCGGCTTCATCGCGATGCCAAGAGAGGCGCTCTCACGAATGATCGAGCTCCTCTCCGAGGACGAGGTGCGAGACCTGGGCCGATGGGCGGGAGAGGACGTCTATCGAGCGTTCACGACGTTCATGTTCAAGCATCTGGACCTGGAGACGGTACTGCAGGTCATGCCCAAGCTCACGTCGAAGTACACGAAGGCCTTTGAGTACGAAGAAAAGCGCGACGGTTCGCGGACCGTCATCGTCTTGAGACACGGCAGCGGCCACAAGTACTCCTTGTTCTACGAGGAGGTGGCGCGCGCCCTATTCGCGGACCTCGGCGGCCGAGGCATCCGGACGGAACCTCAGGAGAACGCGGTAGTACTCGAGTTCTCCAGCGCACCGACGACGGTCGCGGCCGAGGGCGTCTCGGTCGGATCAAAGCACGGTCTCCATTCTGCTGAGAAGGCCACACGTCCCCGAAACGTCCCGACATAGCCGGATGCGTGACTGCCCTACCTCCCTCTTGCGTCCTCGTGGATCGGCAGGCCGGTCACCGTTTCCGCCTCTTTCCGATCGCATCGACGCGAGCCTCGATGGTGGTGATGCGGGACCGGAGTTCCTTGTTTTCGTCCTTCAACTTGTCTAGCTCTTCCTGTTGTTCGACTTTTTTCGCCGCCTCGGCGTGTTTCTCTCGCAGACTCGCGATCGCCTTCCGGGCGTTCGACCGAAGGTTGCTCATCGGCTCGGCGTCCGCAATTCGTTGGAGCTCGTCCTCGGCCTTCGGGTACCCGAGCTCCCCAAGCCCCAACGTCGCCCCCAGCCGGGTTCGGTAGTTCGCATCCCGAACGAGCGTCGACAGGTGCTCGAGGACCTCGTCCCTCCGTGATTCGTGGAACGAGCCGAGCTTCCCGAGTGCCCATGCGGCCCCGTAGCGCACCATCTCAAAGGATACGTCCGAAGCTCGTCTCTCCAGCTCCGGGAAGCCGCGCTCGTCTCGCAGGTTCGCGATCGCCATGCACGCTCCTCGCGCGAGAATCTCTCCCTGGGAACGCCGGTCCATGCCTTTCACGATCGTCTCAAGTGCTTGCTCATGCCGGGTCTCCGCGAGGGCGAGCGCCGCCGCATTCATCGGGTAGTACCAGCCATCCTCCCGGTACGCTTTCGCGAGCGCCTTGAATGCCACGTCATCTTTGCGGAAGTTACCCAGAGCGCGGTACACGCCCCGCCGCACCCGACTGTCCTTGTCCTTCGCCCCGCCCAGGAGCGCATCGCGCGCGGCCGCCGTCCCGATCTCCCCGAGGGCCACGGCGGCGGCTCGCCGTACCGCCCAGAATTTGTCTTCCTTTAGGGCGGCCTCCAGGCCTTCGATCGCCTTGGGATCTCCGACGAGCTTGCCGAGATCGCGGCACGCTTCGATCCGCGGCCAAGTCGAACCCGCGTTCGCGAGCTGCCACAGAAGCTCGTCTCGCGGTTTCTTGAACGTCACTTTCTTCAGGATCGCGTCCTCGGGGTCAAACAAGACCGCGCGGGGGCGCCGGGGCGCGTCGAACCGGAACACCTGGTCCGCCTTTTCGATGCGAATTGATTCCTTCTGGGTCCGATCGGGCCCGACCAGTTCGACGGAGGTGGACACCCTGAACAGCGGCACCGGATCCTTTACCTCCTGGGTCTGTTTCACGCGAAGCTCGACCTGCTTCGCCGATTCGTCCCACGACCAGCCGACCTCGAATTCCGGGTGCCCGGCATGGTAGAGCCACTGATCGAAGAAGACGTCGAGGTTCCGGCCGGTGGCCTCCTCGATCGCCTCCTTGAAATCGTTCGTCTCGACGTTCTGGCCTGCGAACTTCTTCATGTACTGCCGGATCGCTTTCCACCACAGGTCGTCGCCGAGTTCATTCCGCATCATGTGCAGCACGTTCGCGCCCTTCTCGTACGTGTGGCGGTCGAACATGTCGGACGGCTCGACGAACTTCATCGTGACGATGGGCCGCTTGTAATTCTTGCTCGCTTCCTCATAGTAATTCTCCCGATCAGCCTCGAGCTCCATGAGCGCCGCGTCTTTGCCGAAGAAGTGTTCCCACCAGAGGACCTGAAAGTATGTGGCGAAGGATTCGTTCAACCAGATGTGGCCCCACGCCCGGCACGTGAGGAAGTCGCCGAACCATTGGTGGGCGAGTTCGTGGGAGAGGAGCCCTTCCGGCCGGTAGTCCTCGTACGCCTTCTCATCCGTGAGGCAGTACTCGGTCAGGGTCGTCATCGAGGTGTTCTCCATGCCGCCGACGACGAACTCGGGGACGCAGACCTGGGCGTACCGAGGCCACGGATACTTCTGGCCGGTCACCTCGCCGAAGTATCGGACCATGTCGGGCACGTTCTGGAACGTGCGGTCCAAGAACGAACCGAGCCCTTTCGGCACGTGCGCGAGGACCGGCACCCCGTCCGCGTCCCATTCCTTCGACTCGAATTCACCGATCGCGAGGGCGATCAGGTAGTTCGAATGTGGCTGGTCGAGCGACCAATGATATGTCTTCGTCTTGCGGCGCTTGTCGGCCGATACGTCCACGAGTCGGCCGTTGCTCAGCGCTTCGTACTTCTCATCGACGGTTGCGAGGACCTCGGATGTGAAGCGTTGGTTCGGATAATCGTACGAGGGGAACCAGTAGCGGTTGTCCATGTCTTCTCCCTGCGTCCAGGTGATGCGGGGTCGCTTCGGGTTTGCCTTGTCGGGCCCGGTGAAGAAGATCCCCTTCCGCGGCTTCGCGTCGTACGAGATTCGAAGTTCGAAGACCTGGCCGGCTTTGCGCTCCTTCGGAAGATGGATCGAGAGGGTCTCTCCGTGGAGCTCCCACTCGAGTTCGTGGCCGGCGTCGTCGAGGACCTTGTAGATGTTCAGGTCTCCCGCATCGAGCGCGACCTCGGTGAGGCCGTCGTTGATCGGCGACAGGCGATGGGTGACGGTCCCGGAGACCGTTCGCTGCTGGTCGTCGATTGTAATCTCGAGGCGGACGTGCTGAAGGAGGAACGTCCGGTCACGCGGCGGGTGCTCGGGCGCATCCGGCGGCGCGAAGGCCTTCTCCCCGTCCATCCGACCGAGTCGCCGGCACGATTCCGAAAATTCGCTCACGGAAAACCCCGGGCCATCCAGCGCGCGGAACGGTCGAGGTCTATTTAGGCTTGCCCCGAACCGCGCCGGTCCGGATGCACGGCTTGGCCGTCCGGCCGGAGTTCTTATGGTTCGCAACGATTTCCCGACCCCGGATGGACCGAGACCGCAGCGCCGAAATCGCTGCGACGTTCGAACGAATTCGCCGGCCGCTGCGATGGCCAATGGAAAACTTTCGGCGGAAGCACATCGCGAACCGCCAATTCGTCGGCTACCGGTTTTCGCGAGTTCGACGCCATTCGGCCGCAGGGTTCAATTTCGGGTTCGCGCTTCGGAATGATTCCCTACCTGGAATCATTGAGGCACCCGAGGTCGTCGGCTATGCGTTCGTGGAACCCGCGAACTCGGCCCTCCATCGGGACCTCGTCGAACGAGGGAACGGCGCGGTGCACCGGCTCGCCTCCATGAGTCGGCGGATGGGCTGTCCGTTCGAACTCCACGCCGACGGCGCGGTCGCTGCGGTCCGCCACCGATCCGTGCGCGCCGTGCCGGACGAACTCTTCGCCCTGGTGGCGTCGGACTTCCTCATGCTTTGTTACCAGCCGCTGCGAGCGGCCGGGTTCTTGGAGCGGGTGACGAAGGCCACGACAGGCCCCGGCTAGGTCACGCGCCGAGCTCGAGGGCGATCGCCGCGGGAACGTGGGGTCGGTCGACGACCTCGAAGACCTTGGTCCAGTTGTCCGCGAGGTCCCGGGACATGCGGAGCACGCCGAGATCCACGAGCGCGCCAAGCCGTCGACGCGTCCGCGACGCCGGCCACCGAAACCGGATCGCCATGAACTCCACCACAGCCCGCTCCCGAGCGACGCGGCTCGCGAAGTGCACTTGGATCGCCGTCGCGACGAGCGCGAGGTCTTCCCGTTCCTCCGGATTGCCGACGCTGCCCAAGATCGTCCACAAGCCTCGGATTCCCGCCATGCGGCATCGATCGATTCCCGATGCCCTGTCCCTTCCGCGTGCACGTAGTGTACCTCCACTTTCGTGAAGAAGACTTTAATTCACGCGGCCCGATACATTGACGATGCCGGTCGAGACGGAACTCGTCGCCATCGACAACCCGGACGGCTTGAACGTGATCCTCGGACAGACCCACTTCATCAAGACGGCCGAGGATGTTCACGAGGCGCTCGTCGGGTCCGTCCCCGGGATCAAATTCGGGGTTGCTTTCTGTGAAGCGTCCGGGCCGGCGCTCGTCCGGGTCGAAGGCAACGATGACGGCTTGAAGAAGCTCGCCGCGAAGAACGCCCTCTCGGTCGGAGCGGGACACTTCTTCGTCGTATTCATGAAAGACGCCTACCCGATCAACGTCTTGCGGGCGTTGCGCGATGTCCCCGAAATCGTGACCGTGTTTGCCGCGACATCGAATCCCGTTGACGTCATTGTCGCGACGACCCGCCGCGGTCGCGGCGTCCTGGGAGTCGTCGACGGCGAGCGGACGAAAGGCCTCGAGACCGAGAAAGACCGGGCGGAGCGGATCGCCTTCCTCCGGAAAATCGGGTACAAGTTGGGCTGACATGTGCCGGATGCTCGCTATCGTGAGCCGGAAGTCGGCGCCGGTTGACACGCTCATGGCGTTCCGACAACTGGCCGACACCGGGAGGAACTTCCGGGACTTTGGATGTCCCCAGCCGAATCCGAAATCGGGCCACCCCGACGGCTGGGGCATCGCCTGCGTCGGCCAGGAGGGGGAGTTCTACGCCCGCGGGCCCGGCAGTGCGACGGCGGATCCGAAGTACGAGGATGCGGTGCGGCGGGTGTCCCGGATGTGCAGCCCGCCGCTCATCCTCGTGGCCCACCTTCGCTATGCATCGAGGAAGGACACGATCCAAGAGCGTTATTCCCATCCGTTCCGCCGCGAGGTCGACGGTCGGGTGATGTTCTTCGCCCACAACGGTGAGATCGAGGATTTCGGGGTCCGCGAGGGGAAGATCGACACGCAATTCATTTACGACCGGTTCGTGGATTCGCTCGGAACCGAACAGCGGCCGATCGCCGAGCTCAAGCAGGCGATCGCGAAGGCGAAAGCCGCGATCGACATGGAGTTTCCGCGGAAGGTCGAGTCGTATACGTTCCTGTTGATCGATGGCGACCGCGTGATCGCACACCGGGACGCCCGGACGTGCGTTCCCTACTACACCCTGCACGAGACCGCGACGGAGGACGCACGCTTCGTCTGCTCCGAAGTCCTCCCAACCCTCCCCGGCCGCTGGCGCATGCTCCGGAACGGCGAATTCGTCGAACTCCGACCCTGAGGCCTCCCGGCCAAAGCGTTTCCTCAAGACCGGAGCGTGGGCAATCATACTGGAAACAAAAGGGCGCGGGGCTAGCGGAAAAAACGGTTTGGCGTTAGGACGAAGGGTTAAATAATTCCTGTTTCGTAAGGATGTTATTCTTCTGTCGGGGGAGGACGGATAAGGTGCGAGAGGTAGAGATCACAACCCAGTGCCCAGAATGCCGCGGTGACCACCTCGTGCGGGACTATTCCCGTGCGGAGATCGTCTGCGAGGACTGTGGCCTCGTCCTCGACGACATGATCATCGACGAAGGTCCGGAGTGGCGGGCGTTCGACTCGGAGCAGCGGGAATCCCGAGAGCGGGCCGGGCCGCCGAGCACGATCATGGCCCACGACAAGGGCCTCTCGACCTCGATCGGCTGGCGGAACAAGGACGCCTACGGCCGCCAGATTCCGCACAAATCGCGGGCTCAGATTTATCGACTCCGGAAGTGGCAGCACCGCATCCGGACGTCGAAGAGCGGGGAGCGCTCCCTCGCCCAGGGCCTCACTGAGATCAACACGATGGCCTCGAAGATGGGGTTGCCGCGCCACGTGCGCGAGAACGCCGCGGTCCTGTACCGGCGGGCGTCGACGAAGAACCTCGTCCGGGGACGGTCGATCGACGAGGTCGTCGCCGCGACCCTGTACGCGTCGTGCCGCCAGTCCGGGGTGCCGCGAACCCTCGATGAGATCGCCTCGAAGTCGAGCGTGGACCGGAAATCGATCGGACGGACGTATCGGACGCTCGTCCGGGAACTCGGACTCAAGCTGCTCCCGCAGAGCCCGCGGGACTACATCGCCCGGTTCTGCAACCGCCTCGAACTGGACATGGACGTCCAGCGGAAGGCGAAGGAGATCCTGGACAAGGTGGAGAAAGACGAGCTCGCGTCCGGCGTGGCTCCGAGCGGCGTTGCGGCCGCGACGATCTACATCTCCGCGATTCTGTGCAACAAGCCCTGCACCCAGAAAGAGGTCGCCGAGGTCGCCGGTGTGACCGAGGTCACGATCCGAAATCGATACAAACGGATCTCCGTCGCGATCGGCATGAACCGGTGAGAGGTCGCCCCAGGTTGCGCCCGCAAGGTTTAAGCGAGTGCGTCTCTTCCGAAATCTCCTTGCGGTGAGCCGATGGTCTCAGACACGATCGAGAAAGGGGACATCGTCTGGATTGAGTACGACGCCTGGACGGTGAATCCGAACGGGACCTTGACTCTCTTCGACACGACCCACGACGAGGTCGCGAAGAAAGAGGGGAAGTTCGATGAGAAGAAAGTCTACATCGAGGTCCCCGTGGTCGTCGGCCGTGGTCGCTTGTTCGAAGGCCTCGAGGCCTCCCTCGTTGGGGCGAAGGTCGGGGAGACCATTGAGGTGCTGATTCCCCCGGAAAAAGGTGCAGGGGTCCGAGACCCGCGGCTCGTCGAGCTTCGCACGGAACGGGAATTTCTCCGGCAAGAGATCAGCCCGGAAGTCGGGCTGGAAGTCTCGATCAGCGGGAAACACGGCGTCGTCACCGCCGCGAGCGCCGGTCGCGTCCGAGTCGACTTCAACAACCCGCTTGCGGGCAAGACGTTGAAGTACGTCGTGAAGGCGAAGCGGAAGGCCAAGACGCCGGAGGAGCGCGTGCGCGCAGTCATCGACATGGACTACGGCCTCGCAGATCAGTTCAAGCTCGATCTGAAGGGCGGGAGCGCGGAAATCCACCTCCCGGACGTCTGCAAGACGGACGAGAAGTGGTTCGTGTCGAAGTTCCGGGTCGTCGCCGATCTTCGGGAGCTCTCCGATCTCAAGACGATCCGCTTCATCGAGGAATACGAGAAGAAAGAGACGAAGGCCGAGCCGAAGGCGGAAGCGAAGGAAGCCGGGGCCCCCGCAGAGGCCGGGAAGGAAGCCCCGCCGGTCGAAGCCGCGACGAAGAAACCGAGGAAGCGTGCGACTGCGACCAAAGCGAAACCGGCGGCGAAGACTCGGGCGGAAGAAGAGCTTCCCGCGTCCGAGAAGTCGCCGGAAGAACTCTGAGCTTCGGCGATCCGCTACGACCCTCGGGAAACGGCTCGGTCGGCGACGTGACACGTCGAAGGATTAATGGTGGCTCAGGACCTCGGCGCATCGCTCGGGTAGCCTAGCACGGAAAGGGCACCCGCCTCCTAAGCGGGTTATCTGGGGTTCAAATCCCCACCCGAGCGTTGTCCGGCGGGGCGCGAGGCACGCCCATATCGAGGTTCTCCGGCACTCGAACGCAGAGAGTCGTCCGGCCGTGGTCTAACCTACAAGTAGAACGGACGTCTGAGGACCGCGAGACGATCGCATGGCAGAGACGAAGACGATTCTGGTGGCGGGGGCGACGGGACAGCAAGGCGGCACGGTCGCACGGAGCCTCCTCAAGCGAGGACATCGAGTGATCGGCCTCACGCGAAGCGCCTCGAAGTTGAACGCTCTCGCCGCGGCGGGAATCGAAGGCGTTCAGGGTGACCTCACGCAACGCGAGAGCATGACCCCGCTCCTTCGGAATGTGGAGGGATTCTTCGTCGTCACGACTCCGTTCGGACCCGACTTCTCCGTGCACCCCGAGAAAGAGGTCCAGCAAGGCACGACGGCGATCGACGCCGCCAAAGCCGCATCGGTGGGGCACGTCGTCCTATCGAGCGTCGCCTCGGCCGACCGGAATACCGGCATTCCGCATTTCGAGTCGAAGGCGAAGGTGGAACAATACATGAGGGCCTCGCGGGTCCCGCACACGATCGTGCGACCCGTCGCCTTCATGGACAATTACGCAAGCCCCTGGATGACATCATCCCTGCAGCGGGGAGTCATGGAAGTCCCTCTCCCTCCGACCACGCGCCAACAGCTCGTGGCGGTGAAGGATATCGGGGAGTTCGTTGCTCGGGCATTTGACGACCCGAAGGCCGCGATCGGCAAGACTGTGGAACTCGCCGGCGAAGAGTTGGCCTTCGGAGATCTCCCGGCCGCGCTGTCGAAGAAACTCGGGCATCCGATTCGGTATGTCGAGCAGCCCGAGGAAGAGGCCCGGAAGAATATGGGCGACGACGGATTCCGGATGTTCCAGTTCTTCAAGACGATCGGGTACCACGTCGACATCCCCGCGCTGGAGGCCGCCTGGGGCTACCGGATGACCCGGTTCCAGGAGTTCCTCGACAGCGTGGATTGGCAGCGGCTCGGCTCAGGCCAGTGGCCTACCGCGCCGTAGGGCCAGACCCCAGCAGTTTCCGCGCGGCGGCGTGCGGGTCGAGCCGGCGGGCCGCGACATCCTCGGCGAGCTCCTGGAACGCCCTGCCGGAGCGCGACCCCTCCGAGACCCGGCGGACCAGGAGACGCTGCACGTTCTCGAGGATCTCCAGCCGCGCCCGGGCGACCTCCCGCTTGCGGCGACCTCCGCTCTGGTCCAGGTACGATGCGTGCTTCTCAATCGCGCCCGCGAGGTCGTCGATTCCGCGGCCCTCGAGGGCGGCGGTCCGGATGATCGGCGGCGTCCAGCCGTCTCGAGTCTCCAGCTGGAACTTCAGGTTCGCGACGAGGACGTCTTCGTTGCCCAGGTCGACCTTGTTCACCACGTAGACGTCTCCGATCTCCAGGATTCCGGCCTTCATCGTCTGCACGACATCGCCGGTCAGGGGCATTTCCACGACGACCGTCGTGTGCGCACGACTCGCGATCTCCACTTCGCTCTGCCCCGCGCCGACCGTCTCGACGAAGACGAGGTCGGTGCCCATCGCGTCCAGCACGCGCACCGCATCGAACGTGGCCAAGGCCAAACCGCCGGCGTGGCCTCGCGTGGCCATCGATCGGATGAACACGCCCGGATCGACACCCGTATCGGCCATCCGGATTCGATCTCCCAGGACCGCGCCGCCGGTGTACGGAGACGTCGGGTCGACGGCGACGACGCCGACAGTCTTACCCCGCGATCGGAAGGCCCGGACCAACCGGTTAATCAACGAGCTCTTCCCGACGCCGGGAGGTCCGGTCAGCCCCACGACATGGGCGCGGCCGGTGTGCGGGAAGATCCGCGCGACCGCCTCGACCGCTTCCGGTTCATCGTCCTCGATGAGGGAAATAAGCTTGCCGGCGGACCGCTTGTCCCCTTTGAGAAGGGAGTCGACGAGGCCCCGGACGGAATCGCGCGAGGCCTTCGCGGGCATGCCCCTCACGCGCCTTTGTCCGCCTTCTCGAAGAACGAGACGATGACGCTCAGCGGCGTGCCCGGCCCGAAGACCGCCTTGACCCCGGCCCGTTTCAGCTTCGGCACGTCGTCCTCCGGGATGATCCCGCCTCCGACCACGACGATGTCTCCCGATTTCCGCTTCTTCAGGAGGCGGACGACTTCGGGGAACAGCGTCATGTGCGCGCCGCTCAGGGAGGACAGGCCAATCGCGTCGACGTCCTCCTGGATGGCGGCCTCGACGATGTCCTCCGGCGTCTGGCGCAGGCCGGTGTAGATCACCTCCATCCCCGCGTCCCGCAGCGCCCGGGCGACGACCTTCGCCCCCCGGTCGTGTCCATCGAGGCCGGGCTTCGCGATCAGGACGCGGATCTTCTTCCCGATCGGACCACCTCAATAGAGGAGGGGCTCCTCCCAGACGCCGAACACCTCGCGCATCACGTCGCAGATTTCGCCGAGCGTCGCCTTCGCCCGCACCGCGTCAAGGATGAACGGCATCGTGTTGTCGTCGCCCTCGCACGCGTTGCGCAGCCGGTCGATCGCCCGCGTGTGCTTCTTCGCGTCCCTCGTCCGGCGAAGCTTTTGGAGGCGGTCGACCTGGGCCTTGAACGACGCTGCGCTCACGCGGAGCGGCTCCACCTCGGTCTGTTCGTCGACGACGAAATCATTGACGCCGACGATCGTGCGCTCCTTGTCCTCGACCTCGCGCTGGTAGCGGTACGCCGAGTTCGCGATCTCCTGCTGGAAGAATCCCTTCCGGATCGCGGGGATCACGCCACCAAGGTCCTGGATCCGGTCGAAGGTCCGATACGCGTCGTCCTCGAGTTCGTCCGTCAGCGCCTCGAGGAAGTACGAGCCACCGAACGGGTCCACGGTGTTCGCGGCCCCACTCTCGTGGGCGAGGATTTGCTGGGTTCGCAAGGCGATCCGCGCGGCCTTCTCGTTCGGGACCTGGTACGCCTCGTCGTACGCGTTCGTATGGAGGGACTGGGTTCCGCCGAGGACCGCCGCAAGCGCTTGGATCGTCGTCCGGACGATGTTGATCTCCGGCTGCTGGGCCGTCAGGCTCACCCCCGCGGTCTGCGTGTGGAACCGCAACAGCCACGATCGCGGATTCTTCGCGCCGAAGGTGTCCCGCATCTCGCGCGCCCAGATGCGACGCGCCGCGCGGTACTTGGCGAGTTCTTCGAACAGATCGTTGTGCGCGTTGAAGAAGAACGAAAGACGGGGTGCGAAGTCGTCCACCCGGAGTCCGCGGTCGATCCCCCAGCGGACGTACTCCATGCCGTTCGCGAGCGTGAACGCGAGTTCCTGGGCGGCCGTCGCTCCCGCCTCGCGGATGTGGTAGCCGCTGATCGAGATCGTGTTCCACCCCGCCACCTGCTTGGTGCCGAATTCGAATGTGTCTACGACGAGCCGCATCGAGGGCTCGGGCGGGTAGATCCATTCTTTCTGCGCCTGGTATTCCTTCAGGATGTCGTTCTGAATCGTGCCGCGGAGTTTCGTCCAGGCCACGCCGCGGTCCTCGGCCATGACGAGATACATGGCCCAGATCACCGAGGCCGGGCTGTTGATCGTCATCGAGGTGCTGACGTCCCCGACATCGATGCCGCGGAACAGGATCTTCATGTCGTCCAGCGAGGAGACAGCGACGCCGCACGTCCCGAACTCGCCTTTCGCTTCGCGCTCGTCCGTGTCATAGCCGTAGAGGGTCGGCATGTCGAACGCGACGCTGAGGCCCGTCTCGCCGTGGGAAATGAGATACTTGAACCGCCGGTTCGTGTCCTCGGCGCTCCCGTAGCCGGCGAACATCCTCATCGTCCAGAGTCGGCCGCGATACATCGTCGGATGGATTCCGCGGGTGAATGGAAACTCGCCCGGCGACCCGAGCCGATCCCGGTCCGTTTTCCCGGCCAGGTCGAGCGGCGTGTACAGCCGTTTCACGGGCCGGCTCGACGTCGTCACGAATTCCTTGCGACGCTCGGGGTGGGACGCGAGCGCACCCCGCAGGGTGGTCTCTTCCCACCGCTTCCGTTCCTTCTCGAGGACCTTGCGTTCGTCCTCGTCCCGCATGAGCGCCTCGCGTGGTTTCAAAGGCCCGTGCCTATAAGATGGTTGCGCCGGGTCACTCGGACGAACTTGCCTCGACGATCGTTTTCGCGAGTCCCTGGAACGCCTGCTCCACGTTCTCACCGGTCTTCGCCGAGGTGTAGAGGACCGGGCACTCGTACGACGCCAGGACGGTCGACGCGTCTTCCGTGTTCACCTCGCGGCGATGCGTGAGATCCGTCTTGTTCCCGAGGGCGTACACGGGCACCGGACCGACGGAATCCCGCACCCCGTCGATCCATTTCGTCAGGTCGCGGAGCGATTGCGCGCGCGTCATGTCGAAGACCGCCAGGACGCCCTTGGCGCCGTGGAAGTACGCCTCCTTGAACAGCTGGAGGAACGTCCGCTTGCCCATGATGTCCAGGATCATCATGTCGACCTGAACTGGCCGGCCCTGCATCGAACCGAGGGCGACCGTCTTCTTCGATACGACCGCACCGAGGGTCCGAATGTACGACTCGTCGAACGCGCCGGACACGAACCGATGGATGAGGCTCGTCTTGCCGACGCTTTCCTCGCCGACGAGGCAGATCTTGAACTTGAAGGTCTTCGACTCTGGGTCCATCGTCGGCCGGCGCATCATGGCAATCCGCGATACCCGGCCGGGGGGTTATCAAGCCGTCGGCCCGATTTTCAGAATCAGGAACGGACCGGTTCGAATCCCTCGATGTCGGCGATCGTCCCCGTCCGCGCTTCCCGCGGCCTGATCCTCGCGCGGACGGCCAACCCCGCACGGGCCTGATTCGGCGGCACGAGGAGGCGATGGACGAGACCGCCGCGAATCCCGTTGAACGTCACGAACGCCCATACCTGCGGGTGCGACAGCTTCGCCCCGGTCCGGTCCACGTATGCGGCGGTGGTTGCCGCGACCCGCCCGGCTTTCGGCACCTCGACGTATTCGGTCAGCTCGGCGAAGCAATCTTCGCAGAACATCCGCGGGGGGAGATAGTCGAGATGGCATGCGGTGCACCGCGAGGCGAGCATCCGGCCCTCATCGCGCAGCGCCACAAAGAACCGTTCGCCCGCGACGCCCGAGGTGTAGATGTAGTCCGCCTCGACGTTCCCCTCCCAGTGGCGGAACTTCCGCCCGTCCGTCGTCCGATCCAGGAACGTCATCGCTCCCCCTCCCGGAGCGGGCGGAAGTAACGGATGTCGAGGACGCTCCCCTGCCGATCCAGAGGCGGCTTCCACTCGGCCTTCACCCGCATTCCGATCCGGATCTCCTCCTTCGTCATCTCACCGAAGAAATGCATCATCCCCATCTTCGGCGTCGCGCCATCGAGGCTCACGACCCCGACGAGAATCGGTTCCGCGATCCGCTTGGCATCCGTGTCGAGGTACGAGATCGAAAAGGTCTCGATCGTTCCCGTGTCGTGAATGAAGGTCCATTCATCCGTGGGCCGGAAGCACTCCTCGCAGAACATGCGCGGCGGAAAGAGGATGCGTTTGCATTTGTGGCACGATCGCGCGATGAGCCGACCGTTCTGGAGTTCCGCGAGAAACCGCGACATCGCTTCGCCGGCGGACCACGCGTACTTCGCATCCGGACGGAATCGAGTCTGCGTCACCTTTCGTTCGTACAGATCGGCCGCGCTGAGCTCGATCCCGGGCCACCGCGAGATCCGTGCGGTCATCCTTTCATCACCACCACGGAGCCGTACTGCATCAGGTCCCCCCAGGCTTGGGACACGCCGGTGTGTACCTCATGCGGGATCTGTCGCTTGCCCGCCTGGCCGGTGAGCTGCCAGAAGAGTTCGCCGATCTTCATCCCCATCGTCGCCGCAATCGGATTGCCGACGCCGAGGAGGCCGCCCGAGGGGCAGACCGGCATCTTCCCGTCGCGCTCGGTCACGCCTTCCCGTGTCAGGATCGGCGCTTCGCCTTTGTCCGCGAGGAGAAGTCCCTCGAGGTGGTGCAACTCCTTGTAGTCGAACGGATCGTACGGCTCCGCGAAGTCGATCTGGCGGCGGGGCTCGTCGATCTTCGCCATCTTGTACGCGTGCATCGCCGCCCGAGCGACATACTCCGGGAAGACGAGATCCCGGTCGGTCCACATCGTCGAATCGATGCACCATCCGACCCCGGAGATCCAGGCTCGGTCTTTGATCCGCCGCTTCCGGATGAAATCCTCCGACGCCAGGACGATCGCGGAGGCGCCATCGCTCGGCGGACTGATGTCGAGCCGCTGGACGGGCCACGCCATCACCTCGCTATTCAGGACGTCGTCCACCGTGATGTTCGGGTCGGCGAGCTGGGCGCACGGATGGCCCACCGCGTTCCGTTTGTTCTTGACCGCGACGCGGGCGATGTCTTCCTTCTTCACGCCGTACACGGTCATGTACCGGTTCATCTCCATCGCGAAGATCCAGATGAGGTTCGGTTTGAGCGGGCGGTCGAGGATCGGATCCCAGATGTGGGCGAAGACGCTCTGGGGATGTGGTTGGCACGAGGACATCTTCTCCTCGTTCACCACCAGGACGACGTCCGCGAGGCCGGAGGCGACGTGCCACCAACCCGCGATCGTGCTGAACACGCCGGTACCGCCGCCGGTGAAGACGCGCGTGTACGGTTTCCGGTAGCCCCCGGATCCGTCGAGCAGGTATTCGCCTTTCATCGCAACGCCGTCGAAGGCATCGGGCGCGGTCCCGCAGACGACCATGTCGACGTCGGCGCGGGTCAGCCCGGCGGAATCGAGGGCCATCTTGGTCGCCTCGAAGCAGAGTTCCTTGCCGGTCTCTTCGAGCCTCCGGCGGAACAGCGTCATGCCGGCCCCGATCACGCCGACTTTGGTCATCCGCCAACCCCCAGGACCGCCACGGCGCCCGTCGCGCTCGGGATGAACCGCCACGATTGCGCGACGCCCGTGCGGACGCCATCGAGTTGCCGGACGCCGGCATCGCCGCGAAGCTGAAGCGCGACCTCGGCGGCGCGGTGAAGTCCGGTGGCCTCGAAGACGTTGCCGCACCCGAGCGATCCGCCGGACACATTTACGGGCAACCGGCCGTCCACGCCATAGTCGCCGCGAACGACCCGCTTCCCCGCTTCTCCTTTCTTCGCGAGGCCGAGAGACTCGACATGTTGGAGCTCCTTGTACGAGAAACGGTCGTCGATCTCCGCAACCTCGATCTCCGTCGCCGGTCGCCGGACTTTGGCCAAACGGTACGCCATCTCGGCGGCGATCCGGGTGTAGGCCGCGTCGGCCCAATCCCGCGTCTCAAGGCTCGGAGAATCGCTCGCCCATCCAACGCCACGGATCCAGACCGGATTCGAGTGCAATTTCTTCGCGGCGCGTTCCGACGCCAGGACGAGGACCACGCATCCGTCCGCCGGATTCGAGATATCGAGTGCGCGGAGCGGGGCAAACCGCTCCGGAGACCGCATCGCATCCTCTACTTCCACCGCCACCCCGTACGCCGCGAGAGGGTTCCTCAAGGCGTTTCCGTGGTTCTTCGCAACGACTGTCGCCAAGGCCTTCGGCGATGTATGCGTCGCCCGGAGGTACGCGTCGGCTTCGAGGCCCGCAACGACGAATGGATGGGCTCCGAGCGGCTTATTCCAGATCGGATCGAGTGCATGCTCGATGACGCCGTCGAGCGTCACGATGTCGGACGCTTTGCTGTGCGCCTCCACGACGGCAACGTCGATGAGGCCGGTTTGGATCTGCATGTACGCGTTCGCGAGACCCTGCAGTCCATCCCCGGAGACCGTACAGGTCGGCCGGAGCGCCGCCCCGAGTTGGTCGGGGACGAACTCGTCGAAGATCCCGAATCCTTCGTAGTAGTCCTCCGCGCATGTGAGGAACGAGTCGACATCCTCGCGCGGGTTGATCTCCGCGTCCGCATAGGCGCGCGAAGCGGCCTCGAACATCAATTCCTTCCAATTGTACTCCGGGGTCGACGGCCGGAACGCCGTCATGCCGACCCCGATGATGCCGACCCGCATGTCCTCCCGTCCGGCCGACGCGCTCCGCCGCGGGGAAGACCGCGACCGCTCAAAAGACTGTCGCAGCGGAAGGGCTTAAAGTCCGCCGAGTCGTTTCGTCGGGTTCGGGAACGGGTTCCGACTGCCGCTGTACTACTTCGATCTCGAGACGACCGGAGACGATCCGCAGCAGGACCGAATCGTCACGGCCCAGTTCCAGAGCCTCGCGGACGATCTGACTCCGACGGGGTTGTTCCAGGTCATCGCCGAGTGGGAATGGGGAGAGAAACAGCTGATCCAGACGGTCCTCGACAAGGGCGTGCTGGAACCGACGTGGGACTTCGTTCCCGTCGGGAACCGACTCCGGTTCGACTTGACGTTCCTCATCGAGCGCGCGACGAAGTGGAAACTCATCGACTGGGACATGCCGAAGCTGAAGTACTACTGGTTCACGAAACCGTACCTCGATCTTGCGCCGGTCCTTGTGATGTTGAACCGAGGAACGTTCTCCGGCTCGAGCCTCCACAACTTCGCCGACAAGGAAAGCGGGGCCCGTGTTCCGAAGATGTATCGTGAAGGTCTCTTCGCCGAGATCATCGATTACGTGACCCGGGAGCGCGACGCGGCGATGGACCTTTTGAAAGAGAGCCGCGGGGTGATCGGCGACCTCGGAGACCGCCGCCGGCGGCCCATCGGCCCAGGCGAAGCGAAGCCCTAAGAGGCCGTCCGCGCCTTTCACCCCGAGGATTGCGATGGACTTTGAGCTCTCGCCGGAACACGAGATGATCCGCCGGACCGCGCGGGATTTCGCGGAAAAAGAAATCCGCCCCGTGGCCGCGCACGTCGATAAGACGGGCGAGTTCCCGAAGACGACAATCGCGAGGATGGCCGGCCTCGGATTCCTCGGAATGACGATCCCGGAAGAATACGACGGCGCAGGCCTCGACTCGATGGCCCTGGCAATCACCGTGGAGGAGGTCGCCCGCGTCTGCGGATCCCACGCGCTCATCATGGCGGCGCACAACTCCCTGTGCACCGGGACCGTGTGGATGGCGGGGAACGAAGACCAGCGTCGCAAGTATGTCCCGGACCTCGCGAGCGGCCGCAAGCTCGGCGCGTGGGCGCTTACGGAGCCGAAGAGCGGTTCCGATGCCTCCGCGATGCAGACGACCGCGAAACGGGGGAAGGACGGCTGGGTCCTCAACGGCACGAAGAACCTGTGCACGAACGCCCCGGTCGCCGGGACGTTTGTGATCCACGCGATCACGGACCCGACGAAAGGGACTCACGGAATCAGCGCGTTCATCGTGGAGCGCGGAAATCCTGGCCTCTCGATCGGCCGGGTCGAGGACAAGCTCGGGGTGCGCGGGAGCCCGACGTCGCAGGTGATCCTCACGGACTGCCACGTCCCGTCCACGGCGTTGCTCGGAAAGGAGAACGAGGGGTTCCCGAACGCGCTGAAGATCCTCGATGGCGGAAGGATCGGAATCGGCGCGATGGCCGTTGGAATCGCCCAGGGCGCATTCGAAGAATCGGTCAAATACGCGAAGGAGCGAGTCCAGTTCGCGAAGCCGATCGCCGAGCATCAGGCGATCCAGTTCATGCTCGCGGACATGGCCACGCGCATCGACGCGGCTCGTGCCCTCGTCCGCCGGGCGGCCTGGCTCAAGGACCGCGGAATGGCATTCACCAAAGAGGCGGCGATGGGGAAACTGTACGCGAGCGAGATGTCCTCGTTCGTGACGAACAAGGCCGTCCAGATCCACGGAGGATACGGATACGTCACCGACTACCCGGTCGAGCGGATGCTGCGGGACGCGAAGCTCACTGAGATCGGGGAGGGAACGAGCGAGATCCAACGACTCGTGATTGCGCGCGAACTGTATCGATCCTCGTGAGCTCTATCGCGGAGGCGGAGGCCCCGGTGTCGGAGGGTTGACGGCCGGTTGGGGCGTGCCGCAGAACGGGCAAAACGAATAGCCGAAAGGGGCCATTCGGCCGCACGACGTGCACACCCGGTAGGCCCCCGCGGGACCGACCATTCCGGACATTCCCATTCCCGGCCTCCACGCGATTGCGAGCGATCCGCCGACGATCCCCAAGACCATCCCGATGACGCCCAACCCCAACCCGCCATAACCGGAGAAGACACTCGTGATGCTGCCTGCCGCGAACACGAGGATCGTGACGCCCCACGCCACGTGAAGCTCGGGGCGCAGGTAAAGCATCAACGTCATCGCGAGCATGAGGAGGCCCAAGGCGACGGAGACCACGGACAGAATCTCCATGAGGGTGGTGATGGACGCATACGGGCTCGATGCGTACAGCGCGAAGCCGAGGATCGTTCCGACGATGACGAACACGCTTCCGAGCAACGACAAGATGAACGCGGTCAACGGTCGCTCTTCCAAGCGAATGCCCCCGGTCGCCGAGGAGGCCGCGCGTACTTAATCGCACGGTACATATTCGGAAAACGCCGAACGCCGACGCAGAGGTCGTGTCGCCTCCGAGAACCTTTAAGGGCCGCCGTTCGTTCGGAGACCGAAAATGCCCGAGAGTGAATACGAGGTCGAGCTGTTTCGGAAGCAAGGGTTCACCCGCCAGACGTGCTCGAAGTGCAACACGCCGTTCTGGTCGCTCGGCCTCCACGACACGTGCGGGGAGGCGCCCTGCCAGGAATACGACTTCATCGGCGCGTCGCCGTTCAAGAAGAAGCTCACCTACCGCGCGATGCGCGAGGACTTCCTCTCGTTCCTCGAGCAGAACGGCCACACGCGCGTGAAGCGCTATCCGATCGTCGCGCGCTGGCGCGATGACGTCTTCTTCGTCCAGGCTAGCGTGTATCCGTTCCAGCCGTGGGTCATCAGCGGCGAGGCGAGTCCGCCCGCAAATCCGTTGGCAATCAGCCAGCCGTGCGTCCGATTCTTGGACATCGACAACGTCGGGAAGACCGGCCAGCACTTCACGATGTTCGAGATGATGGCCCACCACGCGTTCAACTTCCCCAAGAAGTTCATCTACTTCAAAGACCGGACCGTCGAGATCTGCCATCTCTTCCTGACCGAGCGGCTCGGCGTCGACCCGGCGCTCGTCCGCTACAAGGAGTCGTGGTGGGAAGGAGGCGGCAACAGCGGCCCGTGCTTCGAGGTCGTCTTCGGCGGCGCCGAACCGGCAACCCTGGTGTTCATGATGAACCGGGAGGTCAACGGCCACCGTATCCCGATGGAGACCCAGGTCGTCGACACGGGATACGGCCTCGAGCGATTGACGTGGCTCTCGCAGGCGACGACGTCCGCGTACGAAGCCGTGTTCGGCGAGGCGCTCGCGTACCTGAAGCGCGCGACCGGAGCCAAGCGCGTCGACGACCGCGTCCTCCGGGAATACTCGAAAGTCGCGGGCATGCTCAAGGTCGAGACGCTGGCGGACATCCGCGAGATTCGCCAGCGCACGGCGGAACGCGTCGGGATCTCGGTCGACGAGCTCATTGCGCAGGTCTCGCCCCTCGAGGCGCTGTACAAGGTGTGCGACCACTCGCGCGCGTTGATCTTCATCCTCGGAGACGGCGTCGTGCCGTCGAACAGCCGGGAGGGTTATTTCGCCCGCCTCCTAGTGCGGCGGGGGCTTCGGGCGTTGAAGGACCTGAACATCACGTACAGCCTGGCCGACACGGTGTCCTTCATGATCGATCAGATCCGGGAGGACTATCCGGAATTCTTCTTCAACAAGGGGGACATCCTGAAGCTGCTGAAGGTCGAGGAGTCCCGGTACAAGGACACGCTCGAGAAAGGAAGGGCGACCGTCGGGAAGCTCACCACCGAGCTCACGGCCGCCGGCAAGGGATTCGACGCCGAAACCCTCTTGGAGCTCTACGACAGCCACGGACTCAATCCGGACGTCGTCCAAGAATTCACGGACTTGCCGATCGAAATCCCGGATGACTTCTACCGACAGGTGGCAGCGCGACACGAGCGTCCGGTTGCCGAGCCCGAGAAGCGATTCACGATCCAGAAGGAACTTCCGCCGACGAAACTTCGCGTGTACGAAGACCGCCGCCGGCGTTCGTTCCGCGCGAAAGTCATCGCAGTCGAAGGCGAGGCCGTCGTCCTCGATCAGACGTTCTTCTACCCGGAGGGCGGCGGGCAGGAAGCGGACCACGGGACGATCGACGAATTTGAAGTCTACGACGTCCAGCGAGCCGGACTGTCCGTCTTGCATTTCGTCCGCGGCGACGCCAGTCGTCTTCGGGGAACGCGGGTGTCGTGCGCGATCGATGCGAATCGAAGGGAGGCGCTCATGCGAAACCACACGGCCACCCACATCGTCTTGGGCGCCGCGCGCAAGGTCCTCGGAAACCATGTCTGGCAGGCGGGCGCCCACAAGGCCGTCGACATGGCCCGACTCGACATCACGCACTTCGATGCATTGACGGACGCGGAGCTCTTGAGGATCGAAGAGCTGGCGAACGACCAGGTCTTGGCCTCGCGACAGGTGCGCGCCAAGGTCCTGGCCCGCGATCTTGCGGAGCGGAAGTTTGGATTCCGGCTCTACCAGGGCGGCTCGGTGCCCGGCGGAGAGTTGCGGGTCGTCGAGATCCCGAAGTGGGACGTGGAAGCGTGCGGCGGAACGCACGTCGCGCGGACGAGCGACGTCGCCCTCATCAAGATCCTGCGTTCCACCCGAATCCAGGACGGCGTCGTGCGCCTCGAATACACCGCGGGGAAGGCGGCGTTCGAGGCCGTCCGGAAACAGTCCGAGGAAATCAAGCGCACGGCCGAGGTCTTCGGCGTCCCGCCGGACCAACTCGTTCCGACGGCCGAACGAATCGTCTCGGAGTGGAAGGAGCTCCGGAAGCTTTCTCAACGCACGACGGACGAACAGGCGGCCGTAAAGGCCAGGGAAGCGGTCCAGACGACGAGTGCGGCATGGCCGCTCGTGAAACAAGAGGTGGCGGAAGGCGTCGGCTTCATGATGTCCATGTCGAAGGCGATCGCCTCCGAGACGAAGGCGACCGCCATCCTGTGGGCGAAGGCACCCTCGGATGTCCGCCTGGTCGTGTCTCGCGGCCCGGGCGTCCCGGTCGACGTCGCCGAGATCCTCCAATCCGTCGCACCGGAGTTCCGGGGCAAAGGCGGCGGGAAACCCGATTTCGCCCAGGCGAGCTTCCCGAACCTCGACCAAGCGCGGGCGGCCGCGGAGCAGATCGAACGGACCATCCGCGAGAAACTTGGGACCCCGAGCGGATGACATGGATCTCGGGGCCTGGCGTCGCCGAATTCGGGAATACGACGAAATCACGAACGTCGGGCCGATCATCCGCCGGTACTTCGTGATCGGCGCGTTCGACGGAGCCCTCACGGTCCTCGGGATCATCATCGGCGCGTACGCCGTCGGAGCGTCGGAAGCCCACAAAGCGCTGATCCTCTCGGCATCGATCGGCGCGGCAATCGCCCTTGCGGTGAGCAGTGCCGTCGGGGCCTACGAAGCGGAGCGCGTCGAGAAGAAGCTCGACATCCGCACCATCGAGCGAGCGATGCTCGCGCGACTCAGTGAGGAACATAAGGAGGCCTTCCAGTTCGCCGCGATCCTGAGCGCGCTCGTCCACGGCGTCGCCCCCCTCCTGGCGGCGCTCCTTCCAATCATCCCGTTCGCATTCTTTGACTTTCGAGACGCGACGATCGCCGCGATCGTCATCACGTTCGTGCTCTTGTTCGTGATCGGCGCGTATCTCGGGAACCTCGTCCGCGAACGCGTGATCGTCACCGGGCTTCGCTTTGTGGCCGCCGGCCTCGGGACCGCGGTCCTCCTCTGGTTCATGGGAGCCCGCCCCATCTGAGGCGCGCAGCATTTCTCGCTCCGGCTTCCCTGCCGCTACGGCGAGGCCGCGAATCGCGGTAATCCGCCGCCATGCCTCGCCGGACGAAGGCCCGTGCATGATGGCTTTCTCGCCGGCGGCAACGATGGCCGGAAGGTTGTGTCGGCTCAGGACGAGGCTCTATACACCCTCGTCGCTCGGCGACGAGATTCACGGCACGCGTCGATAGTGCATACAAGGGATGTCGAATCTCAAGTGAATCCTTATCCGCCGAGTTCGTGATATGAGGTGTGGGAGCGAGGAGGGGGAGTCGTGGGAGCGGCTGGAGGGAGGCTCGGAGTAGACCGTTCGAGCGTCGAGGGGAAAGACATCGAGCTGAGGCTAACGTCGGTCCTTTACGGTCAGCTCGTCGAGCTCGCCTCCGATAACGGATACAGAAAGCCGCAAGCATTGGTGCGAGATCTGGTCCGCCTCGTTGGACTCTTGGGAGTGTCGGAACACATTCGAGCCATCCTTTCCGGTACCCCTCGCCCGAAGACCTAATTGCGAAAGCTTTGTCCCTTCGGCATCGAAAACACTTAGGCCAACTCCGGAGCCCCGCACCTTTTAATACGTGGGAGGGTTGGCTCGCGCAATGCTCTCCCCGGAGGCGGAGATTGAGACGCTCCGGGCCGCTGTGGCGCGCCAGTTTTCCGTGTACGGCGTCGTCGTCAGCCCGATGGCGCTGACGTTCCAGGTCGGGGTTCCTCCGGGCGGCGTCGACGCGCCCTTCGACGCCTTGCGGCTTGAACTTGTCCCGAAAGACTACATCCCCACGATCACCCAGGAGAAGGGCGAGACCCTCGTCCACATTCAACGACGGCCGCGACCGCGTTTCGCGCGGACGCAGGTGAACCTGATCCTGCTCCTCGTCACGGTCCTCACCACGACGTTCTTCGGTGGGGCGTGGAACTGGGCGGACTACTCGGGGAAGCCGTTCCTCTCCGTCGAGTCAATTGGGTTCGGCAGCCTCTTCTTCACCCTGCCTCTGCTGACGATCCTCGGCTCCCACGAGATGGGCCACTACCTCGTCGCGAAGCGATACAAAGTGCAAGCGTCTCTTCCGTTCTTCTTGCCGTCGGTCCCGCCCCTCGGCACGTTTGGCGCGTTCATCAGTATGAGAGACCCGATACCGAATCGCCGCGCGCTTCTCGATATCGGCGTTTCGGGACCTCTTGTCGGATTCGCGATCGCAATTCCGGTGACCTTGGCGGGACTCGCGTTGTCCGCGGCGTCGCCCGCTACCGGCCTCACGCTCGCAGGGGAGGCGCAGCCGTCGCTTCTGTTCCGCGCCCTCTCGTTGTTCTTCCCGCTGCCGGACACGCTGCTCAGCCATCCGCACCCGCTCGCATTCGCGGGCTGGGTCGGTTTGTTCGTGACCGCGATCAACCTCCTGCCGGCCGGTCAACTCGACGGAGGCCACGTCGCGAGGGCGCTCCTCGGGAGCCGCCAGCTCTACCTGTCCTGGTCCGCGGTCCTGATCCTCTTCGGACTGAGCCTCTTCTACCCCGGTTGGTTCCTGTTCGGGTTCCTGATCTTCATCCTCGGGGTGCGACATCCCCCGCCGTTGAATGACCTGACGCGTCTCGACCCGGGGCGAAAGCTAATCGGTATCGCCGCGGTCGCAATCCTGATCGTGACCTTCGTTCCGCAGCCGTTCGTGACCGTCGCGAGCGAACGGGGGCTTGCGTTCGTGGCGACCGACGGCACGCCGGTCCCAATCAATCAGACGATCGCATTGGGTACCTCCATTCTCTTGACCTTCGGGGTGAACAACACCGGGCCGGTGAAAGAGTCCGTAATCGTCACGGCGTACGATCCGAATCTGAACGCGTTTGGCTTCGTCATCCTGTTTACTTCGTACCAGATTGGTTCGGTTGTCACGCCAGTCAGCAACAACACCGTGACCATCTCGCTGAATTCCACTCAGCTCGCGGCGTTCGACTTGCGGGTGACAGCCCCTCCGACCTGGCCGATGACAAAGCCGCTCCCACAGTACGTCGCCTTCGTGGTCGTCGCGCGGACCATCGATGGATTGGTGAGCGCCCAGCTCCCGGTCGATCTTAAAGTCACTCCCTGACGAAGACGCAGAAGTGCCGGACGAGCGAGCGGTGGACTCGGAGCGCGTGGGTCTCCACGAGTTCGAGAAAATCGGAACCGCGCTCGATCCACCTTTCGCTGGGGAGCACAATCGCGAGATGCCCCGCCCGCGGGAGGAGATCGGCGAACGCGGCAAACGCGCGCGCGTACAATTGATCGATTGCCTCGCCCCGCGTCGATGCCGCGCGGCCATACGGCGGATCCGTCGCGATTCCATGGACCGATCCGGCGCGTAAGGGAGGGCGTCCAGCATCGGCGATGGCTAGATCGGGAGCACGTTCCCCGGGATGCAGCGAGGTGCGGGTCCCCAACACCATCCCCTGCTCGCGATCCAAACCGATCCCGCGAAGTCCCAGCTGCATCGCTTCGAGCAGGACTCCGCCCGTGCCGCAGAACGGGTCGAGGACGATGCCGGCCATCGGAACGCGGGCGAGGTTCACGAGCGCCCGCGCGAACTTGGGATGCAGAGAGATCGGTAAGGAGAACGGTCGGTTCGCGACCTTCGTCGCCTCGAGCCGAGAGCGATCCACCCGATGCAGGACCCGACCGAGGACGAATTCCTCATTAAGCAAAACCCGATAGTCAATCTGCGGCGCGTCCAGATCCACGCGGCCCGTCTTGCCGAAATCCGCGCCCAGCGGTCCTTCGACGCCTCGCGGATCCAAGTCCACGCCGAGTCCATGCGCGCGGACGCGGAAGGTACGACCGCCGAGTTGCTGTGCGGCCGCGAAAGCACGAATCGACTCGAGATCTCCGGACGCGAGTTCTTCGCAGACGACGTGAGCCAGGCCGAGCCGATGTGCCGCACGCTCGACCGGGCCCGTGACCTCGAGTCGGAGGAGATTCGGACCGAAGGTCGTGCGGCGAACCTCGACGCGCTCCGAGGCCATCGCGGCGAGCGCCTCCGCGCGAGGGAGGGTCGGATGTTCCCCGGACAGCTCGACGAAAACGCGCACGGCCAACGAACGTCGCCCGTGAACATGAGGCTGCCGCCAACCGTCATTTTCAAGTGGCCCGGACCCTTCGCTCCGCCCGGGTGCGCGTCCGGCCATTCGTCCCGAACGACATCCCCGCGGTCGCGTCGATCGTCCGGGAAGCGTTACGCGAGAACTATCCGACCTCGCTGTACCTCGACATCCACCGCTGGTGGCGGGACGGCTTCCTCGTCGCCGATCTCGACGGCCACCCGGTCGGTTTCCTCGCGGCCGTGATCAGCGCCGACGGCCAGGCCCGCATCCTGATGTTCGCGGTCACGACGGGCTTCCGGAAGCGCGGGTTCGGCAGCCAATTGATGAATGCGTTCGTCCAGGTGTGCGCGATGCGGGGCATCCGCACGATCGAACTCGAGGTGCGGATCTCGAACGACGAGGCGATCCACTTCTACAAGAGATACGGTTTCGCAATCGCCGGGGTCTTGGAGAAGTTCTATACGGACGGCGAAGACGGCTACAAAATGATCAAACACTCTTGATCCGGCGCTTACTGGTAGCCTTGGACGTCGTCGGCTTTGTGCTCGTTCCAGTAATGGTACGGCGAGGACTCGCGCTGCGCCGAGGAGAGATCGGTCCCGACGCCGGCGGTGTACGATCCGTATCGTTCCCGGATCTGGTCTTCGATCGAGCGTGAAACCTTGATCGCCCGCTGAACATGATCGGCATCGATGAGCTTCGATTGCTCTGTGACTGCAATGTCGCCCGCGGATCGGATGAGACCGCCGAGTTCCCTCAGGCGGAGGCTCAGGGCCTTGTCTTTGCTGTCCAGGGTCTTCGCCCGTCGCCGGGCTTCCTCGACCACGATGCCGACGGCATCGCGAGTCGCCGGCGGGATGCGCTTGTCCACCGCGATCTCCTGAGCCACGAACTGGGCCAGTTTCGCGCGGTTCGAGTCCGAGTCAGGCATCGTGGTCTCGACGAGGATCTCGTACCCGCCTCCGGTGATACGGGAGCGCAGCGGCGACAAGATGTGAGGAAGGTCCTGGATGTTGCACGCGCCGACGAAGATGAAGTCGCACGGGACGCTCTCGACCTTGACGCTCGCCCCCGCGCTCTGCGGATTCCGACCCGAGATCGGGAACCGCTTCTCCTGCATCGCGGTCAAGATGAACCGCTGAAGGTGGCCGAGCAACGGCAACTCGTCGATGAACAGGACGCCTTGATGCGCTTCGTGGATTGCGCCCGCGACGACCCGATCGTACGGCTGCGTGCCGAGCTGTGGATGGCCGCCGTATGGATCGTGGCGGACGTCTCCGAGGAGTTCGGTCTCGCTCGCTCCGGTCGCCAGGACGAACGGCCGTCGCGTGATCGGGACGAGGACCTTTCGAGGGCTCTCCTTCTCGACCTCGCGACGCTTCTCGAGCGCCTTCTGGTCGAGCACGCGGATCATGTCGCCCGCCCGCTCGTAGACGACGACCTCTTCCTTCCCAAATTGCTGCCGGGTCGTCGTGACGCGATCCCGGCCTTGGAGCTGTGCGAACGTGACTTCGAAGATGCCGCCGAGCAGGTCGCCGAACGGATTGCCAACGTTCGCCTGGGACGCTGCCTTCGGTCGCCCGCACTTCGGGCACATTCGATCGGTCGGCGACGAGTACGTGCCGCAGTGGACGCACTTGTAGCCGAGCCGCTCCGCGACGTTGATGGGCGCCTCCTTGGGATCGATGAGGTCGCCTTCCGCGCCCGCGAGCCGGTTCTGTTCCTGCAAGACCTCGTCGCGCTGCTTGACTTCGATGAGGGGCCGTTCCGGATTCTCCGGATTGTGGACGACTCGAATCTCTTCCGTCACCGAAGGGAGGTGAAGGGAGAGGGCCTGGGCGATCATCGACTTCCCCGTCCCCGGCGGGCCGACGAGCAAGAAGTGCCGTCGCTGGTTCGCGGCGATTCGCGCGAGCGCGATCGCCTCGTCCTGGCCGACGACCCGCTTCATCGGATCGTCCGGGATCGCGATCTCCGCAGTCGTCTCGAAGTCGTCGAGGGCGAACCCCTCCTCGGCGGCGAGCGTCTTCGTTCGCGCGATAGGCTCCACCCCGGTTTATGGTACGAGGTCGCTGCGCGTCCAGACCTCGATGCCGGCCGGCTGTTTCGTGATCGTGCCCATCTTCGTGCCGACGACCGAGTGCATGTTCATCTCCGACGCGATGTCGAGGATCCGCTGGGTGATGATCCCGTCGAAGACGACCGCGCGTGTCTGCTTGGCGGTCTTGAGCGTGTCGACGAGCTCCCGGACCGGGACCTCCGTCACGACGCCGTCCCCGTCATCGAGGAGCCGAGCGGTGGACGATCCACCGAGCTGCAGGAGCATGTCGCGGTACTTCTCGAGCTTCGGGTTCAGGACCTTCGTCGTGGGGGTGAGAGGTGCCGGTGGACGATCTTCGCGGGATTCCCGCGGCTCTCTCGGCTCCCGCGGTTCCGGACGGACCTCGGGTCGCGGCTCCGGGCGCGGTTGGGGGCCTCCCGCGGGCTTCGGCTCGGGGAACTCGGATTCGGCCTTGTAGACCTGGCCGGAGAGGCCGTACATCTCGACGTACTGGTCCGCGGGAATCTTGTTCCGCAGGCACTTCATGATCTGCTTCTGCGTGAGTTCCTCGACTTCCTTCCCTCTCGGGGCGCGGGCGATAAAGTCGACTTCCGCCACCTGGAGGAGTTCCTTCAGGATCAGGTCGCCCCCGCGGTCTCCGTCGACAAAGGCCGTGAGCGCCCGTTCCTTCGAGAGCTCTTGGATCGTTTTCGGGACGTTCGTTCCCTCGACGGCGATCGCGTTCTTGATCCCCGATCGAAGGAGGTTCAGGACATCCTGGCGCCCTTCGACGATGATGATCGCGTCGCTGTCGGCGACATTGGGTCCGGCGGGAAGCCGCTCGGCCCCGAAGGACACGATCTCCGAGACCTGGACGCTCTGACGCACCTCGTCGAGTAGGTCCGACCCGGAGGTCTTCGACTCCTCGACCATGGACGAGAGCAGGGCGCGGGCTCGCTCGATGATCTTGTTCCGTTTCGTCACGCGGGTGTCCTCGACCTTGTCGACCTTGATCGTCGCCTTGCACGGGCCGACGCGGTCGATCGTCTCGAGGGCCGCGGCCAGGATGGAGGTCTCGACTTGATCCAGCGAGGACGGGATCAGAATCGTGCCTTCGCTTCGGCCTTTCTTGCTCTGGACGTCCACTTCGATTCGGCCGATGCGGCCGCTCTTCTGAAGGTCCCTCAAGTCCAATTCCTCGCCGAGGAGCCCCTCTGTCTGGCCAAACACGGCCCCGACGACGTCGGGCTTCTCGACGATCCCTTCCGCCTCTAGGCGGGCCTGGATGAGATATTTAGTCGTACTCGGATCGATGTTCATGTTCGCACTTGTCCGGGCTGGCGTCAAATCCGCGGTTTACGTCCCGCTATCCGGACAACTCTCGGCCCCGCAGGGCATTTCGGCCTCGCAGTCCTGGAGGCAGGAAAGGATGATTCGGATGAGTGGGATCTGTGAATCGCGGCCTTTACCGCTATCCCGATTCCCAACTGGGGGCGGGCCTATTTAAGGGTTCGGGCAAACATTCTCACTTTTGGGAACGTCGGCGCGTATCGCGCTTTTGGACCCGGTCCGCGTACCATCGCTTCGATGGGCGCTGGCGATAACCCACCGACGCGTGCTCCGCGACGCGCTCGACGAATCCGTGGAGCGATTCGACGTCTGTAATGTCCTTTCGACAAATCCGAGTGAGTCTCGCGCGGAGGTCCTCGTCGAACCGCACGCCATTCGCGGAGAGGGCATCCCTCAGCTGTCTCGCGAGCCGTCCGCCGCGGACGTCCCAGTCGGTCAGGATGATCGCCTGTCGATGGTGGGCCGCAATCAGTTCGCACAAGCCGAACACGGTCGAGCCCTGATTGATCATGCGAATGTCGCCCGTGACTCCAAGGGCCCGCAACGAGCGCTTGTCGTACTCGCCCTCGACGATGATCGGCGCGCTTCGGTTCTTCTCCGCGAGATCTTCGAGGACGCGCTGCAAGTCGTCGTGGAGCTGCTCCCAGTCCATCGGCTCACTCACCGAATGGCCCGGGGACGATAAGGGTTGCGCGCAGGAAGCCATCATATATCGGCCGCCGGATACGCGAATTGTGCCGGGCGAGGAGGAGGTGAATTTTGAACGCGTCACCAAGGTGTATCGCGAGGAGAGCGGGAAGAAGACGCTCGTGGCCCTCGAAGCGGATTTCTATGACAAACTCGCCTCGTACATCGCCCGACTCGATGAGTCTGCGAACAAAGAGGCCCAGAAAGATCCCAATTCGCCCAAGGCTCTCTTGTTGCAAGACGAGCTGAGGAAGGTGCGCAAGCGCCGTGACCAGATCTTCACATACCGGGAACGGAAGCTCGCCCTCCTGGCTTCGAGTCGCGCGAGCGGCGCGGAAGTCGACGTGCCGAATCTGCCCGCCCAGGAACGGCGCCTTTTCGAGAGCATGGTCGGTCTCCTGGCAAAGAGCCGCGCCGACGCCTTCGGGGGATCTCTCCCGGCCGCGCAAATAGAATCCCCCTTGCCGCCGTCCGCCGCACCCAGCGCGGCGATTGCGAAGAAAGAACCTGAGCGGATGAAAGTCGTTCGCGCGGAGGACACGAAACGAGTCGCGGTTCCACCGAGCCTCAAGGATCACGTCCTCGTCCACGTGCTCGAGGACCTGCCGCCGTTCGCGGGGATCGACACGACGTACCGGTTGAAGAAGGAAGACGTGGTCACGTTGCCGAGGACGATTGCCCAGATCCTCGTCGACCGAGGGAAGGCCCGAATCGTCACGGTCGCGAATCCCCTCGGATGAAACCGCGAGTAGCCGTCGGCGTAGCATGAAAACGGACACCGACGGGGACCGCCGTTCGTCGATTCGATTGTCGACCAACCGAATCATACTCAGCCGTTGAGTCCTCTGCGCGGCACGTTTTCGGAAAGATCCCTCAGGCGTTTCGCCGAACCGAGGTCATGTCTTCGCCGGATGCTTCGATCGATCGAGCAGATATCGCCGGAAGTCGAACAGGATCGAGACGGCTGGAACCGCGACGAACCAGACGAAAGCAACCCATCCCACGCTCGGCCGGGCGTCGCAGATGGAAGGAAACAGGACGAACAACACCCCGTTGAGGCAGAAGATCTCGAAGAAGCCCCAGACCGGAATCCCGGAGAATCCGAGGGCCATGGCCAGGTACGTGGCGTCGTGGTCCTCCCGCCAAAGCGGACGTCCCGCGATCACGAACAGGACCGCGATGAAGACCATGCCCACGTCGATGACCACCAGACTGAGCGCGTAGCCGTATACCTTCGCCGACGGATTCGCGAACGCCAGGCCGCCCGAGAGCGCGAGGACCAGGACGAGGGTCCCGATGATCAGGTACGGAACTATCTCGAGTTTCGGATGGCGTTCGTAAAAGTCGAGCCGCCGCTTCTGCACCTCCCATCGATACGAGGCCCATTTCGATCGACGGAATCCACCTCGCCCCACGGCCGCAGATACGGAGCCGCGACTTATCTCCATACCGGGACCGGCTCCGGTCGGCCGAGTCGCGACCGCTCGCGAGACAACCATTAAATACGCCCGTGCGATAGACAATGGAGTCTCCGAGACCAGGGCTCTGCACCATTGGCATCCCGTTTTGCTCGCGGAGATCGATGTGCACCCTCGACGTGCGCGGGCGTCGAAGGGGAAGGGGTAGAGGCCGCTGGAGGAGCGTCGCTCCGCCGGACAGCGTCCACTGATACCGATCATATGCATCCTGGACGTGTGCTAAGCCGACAGGTCCGTGGCTAACATGCTGTCTGGGGAATGGCTCGGCTCGGGCGCCGACGAAGGACGTGCCAAGCTGCGAAAT
>Ga0209237_1000101_pt1 | contig 40619 bp, 32 predicted proteins | sample GraSoi013_1_40cm_2_FD_185820 | JGI IMG/M metagenome (GOLD analysis project Ga0209237, IMG submission 185820) | Grasslands soil microbial communities from the Angelo Coastal Reserve, California, USA - Sample 10_02_2013_1_40cm (SPAdes) (version 2) | ecosystem: Environmental > Terrestrial > Soil >...
TCCCGCGCCGTTCGGCCCCAGGAAGCCGACCCGCTCGCCGGCCGAGATGGAGAACGAGACGTCCTCGACGGCCTTCACGTCCTCGTAGGCACGGTGGAACAGGGACCGCAGCGCGGCCCCGAGACCGGGTGCGCGCCGATGCACGCGATACCATTTGCGCAGGCGGTCGACTTCGATCATGGCCGCGGGAGTGTACAGTTTAGAGGCGACAGCCGCATTCCCGCACCTCCGGTGCGGGAGCGGCTGGCGGCTACACCCTGAAGCGACCGACGACTTCCGACACCCGCTGCGAGAGGTCCTTCAGCGTGGACGCGGCCTGCGTGGTGCTCTCCAGCCGGCGCATCGTCTCGTCCATCATCCGCGTCTGATCGGTGACGGCGCTGAAGATCTGCGTGATGCCGGCGTTCTGCTGCGACACCGCCGCCGCGATCTGCCGCACCGCGGAGGAGTTGTCCTTCACGATGTTCGACAGCTCGCGCAGGTTCTCTCCGGATTGTTTCACTTGCAGCAGGCCCCCCTCGATCTTCTGCGATCCGCGCTCGGTGATGCTCACGGCCACCCGGATGGCGCCGGCGATGTCCTCGAGGATCTCGCGCACGCGATTGGTGGCCTGGATCGACTGGTCCGCCAGGGAGCGGATTTCGCGGGCGACCACCGCGAACCCCTTGCCGTGCTCGCCCGAGCGGACCGCCTCGATGGCGGCGTTCAGCGCCAGCATGTTCGATTGGTCCGCCAGGTCCTTGACCGTCTGGGTGATGCCGCCGATCTGCTGTGTCCGCTCGGAGAGCTGGGCGATCTTCTGCGCGATCTCGTCGACCTGCGCCCGGATGTCGGTGAGGCCGCCCAGCGACTTCTCGATGGCCTCTTCTCCTTGCGAGGAGACCTGGTCGGCCTTCTCGGTGAGCTTCAGCACCGTCTCGGCCTTCTGCGCCGCGAGCAGCGAAGTCTGCTTGATCTCCTGCGCCGTGACCTGCGTCTCCTGCAGCGCGGTGGCCTGACGGGTGATCGTCTGGCTCTGATCGTTGGTGCTCTGGCTCAGCTCGCCGCCGGCGTTGGCGAGGAGCTGCACAGACTCCTGCAGCGCGCGCAGCACCTCCTTCATCTTCTCCACCATCTGCGCGAATCCGGCCGCCAGCTGGCCCACCTCGTCGTTGGTCGTCACTTCGATCTCCTGCGTCAGATCGCCGTCGACGATGCGCCTGGCCGCATGCGTCAGGTTGCGCAGGGGCGCGACGAATCGCGCGACGAGCATCAGGGAGATGAAGGCGGCGGCGACCAGCGCTGCCAGGGTGATGGCGCCGAGCAGTTTCTGCGCCCGCAGCACCATGGCGTTCCCCGCCGCCGGATCGAGCCCGACGTGCACGACGGCGCCGGTGATCACCGCCGCCGGCACGTCGATGTAGCTGACGCCGTCGAGCACGACGTCCCGGATCTTCTCCGAGTCGCGCAGCACGGCGGTATCCTGCTGCGGAATCCGCCCGTCGAAGGTGTGCGCGATCACGTTCCCGTTGGGCCCCACCACCTCGACGTAGGCCAGATTCGCGTCCTTCTTCACCGAGGCGATGGTCGCGCCCACCGCGCTGTCCGGCATCTCGACCAGCGCGGAGGCGATGGTGGCCGAGATGGCCTTTCCCCGCGAGGTCGCCTCCACCTTGAGGACGCTGCGGAAGTAGAGATAGTTGCCGAGGCCGATCGCGATCGCGAGCGAGCCGAGCGCCACCACCACCAGCGCCGAAACCTTGATCTGCAGCGCCAAACCCCGCCGCCGTCCCCTGTCGTTCGGTCTCACGCTCGTCTCCATCGTCCGTCTCACCCGCGCGGTCGCGCCGCGGCGGTGGTCCCAGGTTTCGCCCTGCAAAGCTCGAGGATGGCGGGCGCGATGCTCTCCAGCGGAAGCAGCGCGCGCGCCGCGCCGCAGGCGTGGGCTGCCTGCGGCATGCCGAATACAACCGACGTCTGCTCGTCTTGCGCGTAGGTGGCGCCGCCCGCCTTCTTCAGCTCGAGCAGGCCCTGCGCGCCGTCATCGCCCATGCCGGTGAGCACGAAGCCGGCCGCGCGCGACCCGTAGACGCGCGCCAGCGATGCAAGCAGCTTGTTTCCGGAGGGACAGTGAAGCCCGCTCGATCGCGGAGCGTGGATGCGCCCCTCCCGGCCCAACTCCAGGTCGCAGCCGTCCGGCGGGAGATAGACGGTGCCGGGCACCGGCAGATCTCCGTCTTGCGCGATCACCACGCGCAGGCTGCAGACGCTTGCAAACCAGCGCACCAGTCCGGCGCTGAACCCGGTCGCGATGTGCTGCGCGAGCAGCAGCGGGACGGGAAGGTCGCGCGGCAGCGCCCCGAGCACGTGCGCAAGGGCAGGAGGACCGCCCGTCGACGCGGCCATTCCCACCACGTCCACCTGCGCGCCGTGCGCAAGCTGCGGCCGCGCCAGCGTCGGCCTCGAGCGATGCCGGCGCACCACCGGCACCTCGGCCATCAGCCGCACCGACTCGGCGACGCGGTGCGCCCAGTGGCGCATCTCCTCGGGACCACCTTCGGGCTTCGCGATCAGCTCCAGCGCCCCCGCGGCCATCGCCTTGAACGACAGCTCCAGCTGCCGGTGCTGCCGCACGGACGTGATCACCAGCACGCGCGAAGGCGCCTCCGCCATGATGGCAGCCGTCGCGCCCAGCCCGTCCAGCCGCGGCATGTTGACGTCCATGGTGATCACGTCGGGCCGAAGCGCGCGCGCCTTCTCCACTGCCTCGACGCCGTCGGCGGCCTGGCCGACGATGGCGAGGGAGGGGTCCTCGCTCAGCAGGGCGACGAGGGCCGTGCGCAGCGTGGTGGAGTCGTCGGCCACCAGCACGCGGATGGGCCGGCCGCTCACGCTGCCCCCTTCCGCCGCGCGATCACCGTGCTCACCTCGGAGAGCAGCCGTCCGGAGACGCACTCCTTCTTGGTGAGGAACCCATCCGCGCCTACCGCCATGCCGCGCTGCCGGTCGGAATCGGAATCGCGGGCGGACACGAGCAGGATGGGCATCGAGTCGGTCTCTGCGCGCTGCCGCACCGCCGCCGTCAGCTCGTACCCGTCCATCTCGTCCATGCCGATGTCGCAGACCATGACGTCGTAAGCGCTGTGCCGCAGCTGCTCGAGCGCCTGACGGCCGTTGGAGGCGGTGTGGACGAGATACCCTCCGGTCTCGAGCGCGGTCCGGTGCAGCGCGCGCGCGGTGAGGGAATCGTCGACCACCAGTGCGCGACGCGTGCTCGCAAGTCCGGACTCCGCGCGGCGCTCGCTGCTGACGAGGAAATCCGGTCTGAGGATGAGCACCAGCTCGCCGCGCGCCAGCGTCGCGGCTCCCTGGTAGGCGGGCAGCTCGCGCACGTCCGCGGGCAGCGGCCGGATCACCAGCTCCCGGTCCCCGAGGACCTCGTCGACGCTGAGCGCGAGCCGGCGGCCCTGCGCCTGCAGGATCAGCAGGGGCTGTCCGTCCGCCGGTACTTCCGGCTGGCGCAGCCCGACCACGGCGCCCAGGTCCTGCACGGGGATCAGCTGCTCGCGATGATCGAGCTGGACGCGGGATCGGCCGACGCGCAGGTCTTTGCTCCGCGCGGCGCGCGACGATTCCACCGCCGCCATCGGGACCCCGAGCTGGTGCTCGCCGCAGCGGACCACCAGCACCGGCGAGCTGCCCAGGTCGGCCGGGAGGGTGAGGACGAAGCGCGCCCCCTGCCCGGCGACGCTCTGCACCTCGACATGGCCCTGCAGCGCCTGGATCTGGTTGCGCACCACGTCGAGGCCTACCCCGCGGCCCGAGAACTCCGTCGCCTCCGTCCTGGTGGAGAACCCGGGCCGGAAGATCAGCTGGTGGAGTTGCTGGATCGACATGTTCGCCAGCTCCTCCGGGGCGACGAGCGCGCGCCGCAGGGCAGCCTCGCGGATCTGCTCCAGGTCCAGCCCCGCCCCGTCATCGCCTACCTCGATGAAGAGCATGTTGCCTTGCTGTTCGACCCGGATGGTGAGCGCGCCTTCGGGGTGCTTTCCGCGGGCCTCGCGCACGTCCGGCATCTCCAGGCCGTGATCCACCGCGTTGCGGACCAGGTGGATCAACGGACCGCGCAGCTGTTCGATCACGCGGCGGTCCAGAGACACCTCCGCGCCGACCACGGCCAACCTCGCTTGCTTCCCGGTCGCCTTGCACAGGTCGCGGACGGCGCGCCGCAGGGGATCGAGCACGGTGCGCACCGGCACCGTGGAGATCGCCTTGAGACCCTCCTCCATCGAGGCGACGATGTCCGCCGCCTCCTCGCCGTCCGCGCCCAGCGAGCGCCGCACTCCGAGCAGCAGCGCGCGCGCCTCCGCCGTCTCCGCCTGGATCCCCAGCCGGTCGAGCTGCAGGATGGCCTTTTCCAGCTCCCGCCGGCGCTCCTCCACGCGGAGCCGCACTTCGCGCAGCCGTTCCACTTCGTGCAGCAGCGCGATCACCTGCCGCGTGGTGACGCGCCAGCTGTCTCCCTGCGCCTCGTCGGGCGCAGCCGGAGCAGGCGCTGGCTCCGCCGGCGAGGTAGCCGGGGCCTGCGCCGGGGCAACTTCCGGCGGAGGAGGCACACTCGCGGCCGGCGTTTCCGGGGCGGTGCGGCCCTTGCCGTTCTTGCCCGCTCCGTTCTTCTTCTTCGGGGTTCCGGCGCCGGCCGGCTTGACCTTCTCCAGCAGCACGAAGCTGGGCCCGAGCTCGGGGAGCTCTCCTTTGGCTGCGATGGCCCGCAGGCGCGCCATCCAGACGTCCAGCGACTTGAGCACGGCGTCCGCCACCGTTGCCGGCAGCGGCTTCGCCGAGCCGCGCAGGGGAAGGATCACGTCCTCCATCCGATGGGCGAAGTCCGCCAGCTCCTCCAGTCCCAGCGTCGCCGCGCTTCCTTTGAGCGTGTGCAGACCGCGCGCAAGCTCGTCGAAGCTCGGCCCCTGCGCCGGCGACTTCTCCAGCTCCATCAGGCTGCGCGTGACGCGCTCGTAGATCTCCTGCGACTCGTCCACGAAACCGGCCAGCAGCTGCTCGAGAAGCGGATCCATCACCGCTTCTCCTGGGCGTGGCGGCGATCCATCAAGCGCAGCAGGTCGAGCAGGTTCACCTGCCGCATCCCGGGGAGCGTGATCTCGGAGATCGCGCTGGTCGATCGGGCACGCGCTTCCTCCACCAGGGCGTGCGGCAGCCCGGTGGGCTTGGGAATGCGCTCGCAGTCGAGCGCCACCAGGCGGCCGAAGCCAGGGTCCACCACCAGGAGCACCGCCGGGTCCTCGCGCCATCCGCGACCGCCGAGGAGCGAGGCGAGGGAAAGGGCGGTGACGATCTGCCCCTGGAAGCGGAGGATGCCGATCACGTGCGACGGCGACAGGGGCACCGCGGTCACCATCTTCAGGGGCACCGCGGCGCGCAGCGTCTCCAGCGGAAGCGCGTAGGTCTCCTCCCCGACCGGAAACTCGGCGACCCAGAGGACGTTCTCCTCGTCCGTCTCGGCTGGCTTCCGCCGGACGCGCTCGGCCCGCTGCACGAGCAACTCCTCCACCTCCGGGGTGAAGCCGTCGAGCTCGCGGGCCCGGAGCTTCATTCGAAGCCTCCGCGGCCGGAGCTGAGGAACGTCTGCGCCGAGTCACGGTAGAAGCTCACCGGCAGCGGCTCGGGTCCGGCCAGGACCTCGTCGCCGGGCAGCTTCTCGATGCGCTTGAGCACCTCCCGCATCAGCTTGCTCGCGGCGGACTTCTCGCCCATGCGCACGTGCAGGAGCGCGCGCTCGAGGATCCCGGGGACGTAATCGGGGACCTGCCGGGCGAGGTCCGTCAGCTCCTTCTCGGCCCGCTTCTTCTCGCCCCGGTCGATGTGCACCAGGGCCCGCAAATGAAGCGCGACCGGTTCGGGCGGGCGCACCCGAGGGACGTAGGGCGGCGCCGGCTCGGGCGAAGGCGCGACGGCCGGAGCGGGAGGCTTCGCCGCGGGCCTGGCATCGAGGCGCCGATAGATCTGCAGCTCGGGCGGGCTTGCGCGCAAAAGGTCCGGCGGCGGTTCGGAGACGTCCATCGAGCCGAACAGGAGCGCTCCGCCGGGGAGGAGCGCTCGCGAGAGGTGGCGCACCACGGTGCGCACCGCGTGCTGCGAGAAGTACACCAGCACGTTGCGGCAGAAGATCAGATCGAACTGGCCGGGCGGCTCCTCGAGCAGGTTGTGCTCGCAGAAGCGGGTGACCGCGCGCACTGCCTCGTCGATCCGGACGCGGCCGTTCCCTGTGTCCTTGAAGATCGGATGCAGCACCGGGCCGGAGGGCCGCCGCGACCACGCCCCGTATTCGCCGACGCGCGCCGCGGCGAGGTTGCGCTCGAGCAGGTCGGTCCCCAGCACCTCGAGGGAAACGGTGCGCGGCCAGGGCATCAGATCGAGCAGGCATGCCGCGATGGAGTACGCTTCCTCCCCCGTCGCGCAACCCGCGCTCCACGCGCGGATGGAACTCCGTCCTGCGTTCAGCAGCTGGGGAAGGAAGGTGGTGGCCATCCAGCGGAAGTGCTCGGGATGACGGAAGAAGTACGTCTCGCCGACGGAGACCGCCTGGCAGAGGGCGTGCACGACCTCGAGTTCGCGCGCGGCCGCGCGCGGCAGCACTTCGTCGGGCGGACCGAGGCCGGCGGCCGCGCGCCGGACCGCGTCGGGAAGGATGGCATCGCGAGAGAAGCCGGTCCAGTCGGCCGCGTACGAGATCAGCTCGTCCAGGACGTGCTCGTCGTACCGCCTCATCGCGCCGCCTCCGCCCGCAGCCCGGAGGCGAGCTTGCGCAACAACTCGCGGGAGACGAGCGCGCGCGGATCGATGAGCGGCAGCGCGCCTCGCGCCGTCTTCGCTACCGCAAGCAGCGCCTGCCCGAGGGCCCCGTGTTGCGAGCCACCCAGGCGCTCGCGCGGCGTGACCTCGTCCTGCGCCAGTTCCTCGGGATCGCGCACCTCATCGACGCAGAGCGCGATGCGGACGCCGTCGCGCTCCACCACCACCAGCTTCCGCTCCACCACCGGCTGAGCGTGCTCCACGCCCAGGCGGTGGGCCAGGTCGAGCACCGCGACCGGCTCGCCGTGCAGCTCGAACATCTGCGTCAAGTAGGAGGGGCCGAGCGGCAGCGGCCGGGTCGCCGTCTGGTGCAGGACGTTGCGCACGCTCTCCAGCGGAAACCCCAGCTCGATCTTTCCCACGGTGACGAAGAGCACGGCGACGTTGCCGGCCCGCGCCTGGGCCCGCGTCTCCTCCAGCACGCGCTCGACGAGCGGCAGCAGCTCCTGGGCGCGGATCGGCTTGGGCAGGAAGGCCTTGGCGCCGTTTCGCAGGCAGGCCTCGGCGCGCAGCTTCTCGCTGGAGATGATGATCACCGGGATGTGGCGCAGGGCCGCATCATCTTGAAGGTGCGCGAGGACTTCGTCGCCGTCCATCTCCGGCATCGAGAGGTCGAGCAGGATGGCGGCAGGCTCGATCTGTGGGGCCTTCGCCAGCGCTTCCCGGCCCGTGGTCGCGGTGCTGATCGCGTAATGCCCGGAGAGCGCCGCCTTCTCGAACGCGAGCACGGCCTCCGAGTCGTCCACGAGCAGCAGGTGCGGGAGGCTCACGCCGCGGTCCTCAAGAACCTCTTCACCAGCTCCTGCAGCTCCGGGCCCTTCAACGGTTTGCCGAGGAAGTCGCTGGCGCCGGCGGCGCGGCACTTCTCGCGCAGCTCGGCGGTGCGGTCCCCGGTGAGCAGGACGACCGGGAGCGTCGCGATCTCGGCCCGCGCGTCGCCGCGGACCTCGCGGGTGAAGGCGAGCCCGTCCATGCCGGGCATGTTCACGTCGACGATCGCGAGCGCGGGCGGGCTCGCCCGGACCATCGCCAGGGCTTGCGCGCCGTCCTCCGCTTCTTTCACCTCGATCTGCAGAGGTTTGAGGAAGATCCTGGCGAAGCCCCGGATGGTCGGGCTGTCGTCGACGATCAACACGGTGCGCGGCAACGTGTTCCCCCTCGCAAGTTCGGCAAGAAGCGCGAGCCATTCTCGGCGAGGACACCGCACCCGACAAACTTCTCATTCTGCTCAGATCTACGGAATCAGGACGATTTTCCCTACAACCCGATCGCTCGCCAGATCCTCGTGTGCGCGCGCGGCTTCGGCCAGGGGGTACGTCTTCGCAACCACCGGGCGCAGCTCGCCGCGCTCGAACCGCGGCAGGGCGCGCGCGGAGAAGTCCGCGACCAGCCGCGCTTTCTGCTCGGCGCTGCGGGCGCGCAGCGTCGAGCCGAGCACCGTCAGGCGCCGGACCAACAGCGCCCCGATGTCCAGTGTCCCCTTGCTTCCCGACTGCGTCGAGATGCAGCACAGACGGCCGTGAAGCGCGAGCGCTGCGACGTTCGCTTCCAGATATGCCGCGCCCACCACGTCGAGGATGATGTCGGCCCCCTTCCCACCCGAGGCCGCCCGCACGGCTTCAGGCAGGCGCGAGGGGACCTCGCTGCGGGCGAGGAGGTGGGTAGCGCCGAGCGCGCGGCAATGATCGAGCTTGGCGGCGGATGCGGTAGCGAGCACCACGCTGGCGACGCCCCGGCAAAGCTGCAGGGCCGCGCTGCCCACACCGCTCGCCGCCGCATGCACGACCACGACGTGTCCTGGCTGCAGGGCGCCGAGCATCATGAGGTTCAACCAGGCGGTGAGGAATGCCTCCGGGATCGCGGCGGCCTCCTCGAACGAGAGCGTCTTCGGGATCGGCATCGCTTGCGCGGCCGGAACGCGCGCCTTTTCCGCGTAGCCGCCGCCGGCGAGCAGCGCCATCACACGGTCGCCGGGCTTGTACCCGCCGGCCGGGCGCTCGACTTCTCCGGCGATCTCGAGGCCGATGGTGTCCGGCTCGCCGGGCGGGGGCGGGTAGCGGCCGAGCCGCTGGTGCAGGTCGGCGCGGTTCACGCCGGCGGCGCGGACGCGGACGATCAGATCGCCCTCGCGCGGCTGGGGATCGGGCACTTCGCCGAGCTGCAGGACTTCCGGGCCGCCGGGTTGCTTCACGACGATGGCGCGCATGAGCGTCTCTTACTATGAAGGGTCGTCCCATGCCCGCCCTCCGGATCCTCGACGACCGCCAGCGCGAGCTGATCTTCCTGCGCCCGCCCCGCCGCATCGTCTCGCTGGTGCCCAGCGAGACCCAGAGCGTGCTCGCGCTGGGGGCCGGCGACCGCCTCCTCGGGCGAACTCGATACTGCGACGCCCCCGGGTCGGTGCCCTTGGTCGGCGGAACCAAGGACGTCGACGTGGACGCCGTGGCGCGGTTGCGCCCCGAGTTGATCCTCGCCAACCAGGAAGAGAACTCGCGCGTACACCTCGAGCAGCTCGCGCAGCTCGGGCTGCCGCTCTTCGTGTCGTTCCCGAAGACCGTGGCGGAAGGGCTGGCGCACCTAGGCCGGTTGGCGAAAGTGCTCGAAGTCGACGCGCGCGATCTCCTGCGCCGGGGCTATGCGGCGGTCCAGGAAGCGGAAGCTGCGCTCGGCAAGCGCGGGATGCTGCGCGCGTTCGTGCCCATCTGGATGGATCCGCTCATGACGGTCAACGGCCAGACGTACATGAGCGATGCGCTGCGGCTCGGCGGCGGCGAGAACGTATTCGCCGAGCGCCAGCGCTTGTACCCTCTGGCGGCGGACCTGGGACAGGCCGTGCCGCGGCCGGCGGGCACGCGCGACACCCGGTATCCGCGCGTGGCGCTCGACGAGGTGGTGAAGCGGGCGCCACGGATCGTCCTCCTCCCGGACGAGCCGCATCCGTTCTCCGAACGCGATGCCGAGGTATTCCGGGCGGCGCTTCCGCCGGGGACCAAGGTGGTCCGTTGCGGCGGGCGCGATTTCTCCTGGTACGGGGCGCAGAGCGTGGAAGGCGTGCCGAGGCTGCGCGCGCTGATCGATTCGCTGCGATGAAGCGCGCCCTCCTGCTCGCGGCGCTCCTGCCTCTGCCCGCGTTTGCCTACAACGAGGCGGTGCACGCGTTCATCACCCGCCACGCCTTGCCCCTCGACCGGCCGGTGGCGCCGCCGTCGCAGGACGATCTCGATGCGTTCCGCGCGCAGTTCTGGGTGCGCGCCTCCGAGCATCCCGGATTCGAGCGCCGCTATCCGACCATCCACGACTTCGATGCCTGGGCGTTCAAGGAATTCCTCATGCTGGACCCGGCGGCGCGGGTGCACGGATTCGAGCCGTTGCCGGACGACGACGCCGGCACGCTCCACCGACTGCTCGAGCTCGCCAGCCGATGGCCGGACGACGACGAGCGGAACCGCCATCGCTATCTGCACGATCCGCGCACGCGCCAGATCGTCCGCGGGCCAGACGGATCGCCCATCCCGTACGATCCCGCCACCCTCGATTTCGGCAGCCTGACCGGCACCACCAGCCAGGGGCACGCGCACTACGGTCTCGTCGACGGCCCACTCAGCGACGACCCGGAAGTGCTGAAGAAGGAGCCTTGGCGCTTCGCCGTTCCGCCGACGGCGCATGCATACGGAGCGGAGTTCGTGCAGGTGTACACGGATCTGGCGGCCCTGGCCGCGCAGAGCCGCCTCCCTTCCGCCGTCTGGCTGCAGGCGGCGTTCGCGGGGGCGGCGTTCCATCACCTCGAGGATCTCTGCAACCAGATCCACACCGTGCAGGTGGGCATCTACGAATTCCTGGAGACCGCTTTTTTGCAGTCGAAGCTCAGGGACCTGCAGACGCTGGGAGGGCTGTTCGGCGAACGGCACTCGCTGGAGCAGGTCGGGCTCAGGCTGATCGCGAATCACCACCTGCTCTCCGAAGACCTGTTCGCGAAGCATCTCGGCGAGATGCAGCTTGCCGACATCGACCAGCCGGACGCGGAGATCGCGGCGGCGCCGGATCTCGCGCGCGCGATCGTCGAGCGGTCCAGCCGGGAGGCGCCGCAGGTGTACAGGCTCGCCTGGCGCTTCTCGACGAAGACGTTGCGCGACGGCGTGTCGGGGCACGAGTACGACGGGAGCAAGGGGGACGATCCGGATGCGTATGTCGAGCGCACGCCCGAGGCGCGGGCTGCGATCGAGGAATTCGATGTGATCGAGATCCGCGGACTGCGCCGCGCGGTGACGGCGGTCCGGGAATGGCAGCGCCGCTTTCCGGGCAAACCGCACGACCCGGTGCCGCAGCTGGCCGCGTACCACGAGCAGGCGGCGGCGCGCCGGGCGGCATACAAGCCGCCGGCCTCGGGCCATCCGGGGGTCGCCTGGGGATATCCGATCTCAGTGGTTGCGCTGCTCGGCGCGGCCGTAGCCTTCGCGCGGCGCAAGTCGCGGCCACCGAAGGCGGCTTAGGCCGCTCGCACAAATTACCTTGTCAACTGAAGCTGGCCGCCTCCGAGGGAGCCATAGTTGTCCAAGCCCAAAAGGTAATTTCGATCGGCGGCCTTAGCGACTACCGGCGGCGGTTCTTCTTCTTGTTCTGCCGCTCCTTCTTCCGCTTCTCCCGCAGCCGCCGCTTCTCCTCGTCGCTCATCTGCCGTGGCGGCGGCCCGCCCATCCCCATCAGGCGCTGCCGCGCCAGCGCCGCCGAGTGCGACCCCTTGCCGCCGGCGGCCGGCACTGCTCCCGCGCCCATGTCTTTCGGCAGCCCGAACAGCTTGGCCAGGTCCTCCGGCGGCATGCCCTTGAGCTGGTTCAGCTGCGCGAGCTGGCGGAACCCGGGCAGGCGCTGCAGGAGGTTCATCCCCGGCGCACCGGGCCCTCCCCCGAGCTGGCGCATCACTTTCTGCATCGCGAAGAACCGGTCGAGCAGCCCGCGGACGTGTTCCTTGCGCTGGCCGGACCCGCGGGCGATGCGCTCGATGCGCTCGACGCCGATCACCGACGGGTTCTTCCGCTCGGTCCGGGTCATCGAGGAGATGATGGCCTCGACCCGGTGCAGCTCCTTGTCGTCGAAGGTGACGCCCTCCGGCAGCTCGCCGAAGAGCGGGAACTTCTCGAGCAGCTCGTTGACGCTGCCCATCTTCTTCACCAGCTTGATCTGCTCGACGAAGTCGTGGAGGTCGAAGTTGCCGGTGAGGATCTTCTCCGCGTCCTCCTCGGCCTTCTTCTCGTCGACCACCCCCTCGAAGTCCTTCATCAGTCCGACGATGTCGCCGAATCCGAGGATGCGGGAGGCGAGCCCCTCGGGCCGGAACTCCTCGAGCTTGTCCAGCGCCTCGCCCATGCCGATGAACTTGATGGGCTTGCCCGTGACCTCCTTGATGGAGAGCGCGGCGCCGCCGCGGGCGTCGCCGTCCAGCTTGGTGAGAACGAAGCCGGAGAGATCCAGCCGCCGATCGAACTCGGCCGCCGTCTTCACCGCGTCCTGGCCGATCATCGCGTCGGCCACCAGCAGGATGTTCTCGGGCGCGACCCGCGACTTGAGCTGCTCCAGCTCGCCCATCATCTCTTCGTCGATGGCGAGGCGGCCGGCGGTATCGTAGAGCACGACATCGCGGTTCTTCTGCCCGGCGTACGCCAGGGCGTGCTGCGCCATGTCCGGCGGCTTGACGTTCTCCTCGTGGAAGACTTCGATGTCCAGCTTCTGCCCGAGCTGCTTCAGCTGCTCCACCGCGGCGGGGCGGTAGATGTCCGCCGCCACCATCAACGGCTTCATGCCGCGCTTGAGCAGGAGGTTCGCGAGCTTGGCGACGGAGGTGGTCTTTCCGGAGCCTTGCAGGCCGACCATCATCACCCCCGCCGGCCGCTCCCCCTTCTGCGCCAGCGCCAGCGAGGTGTCGACCGGCCCCATCAGCGCTTCCAGCTCGTCGTGGCAGATCTTGATGAAGTGGTCGCCCGGCGCGACCTGCAGCTTCTTGCCCTTCTTGTCGGTGACGCTGGTCGTCACCACCTCGCCGAGGGCCTTCTCCTTCACCCGGGCGAGGAAACGCTTGGCGACGTTGAACTCGACGTCCGCCTCCAGCAGCGCGACGCGGATGTCGCGCAGGGCGTCGTCGATGTTCGCTTCCGTCAGCTCGGCCTTGCCGGTGAGCTTGTGCTTGGCGGCGCGGAAGCCCTTGGTGACTGCGTCGAGCATGCGATGCTCCTCGAAAGAGGGCGGGTTTTAACATAGAGAGAAGGCCGTGGAGCACGCGCTCGCGCACTTGATTTCGAAGTTCACCTACATCGCCATCGTCGGCGTGCTCGCCGCGGCCGGGCTCGGGGTGCCGATCTCCGAGGATCTCACGCTTCTGGTCGGCGGCGGCCTGGCTGCCCGGGAGGTGACCGACTTCTGGCCGACGCTCGGCGCGGGCTACTTCGGCGTGCTTCTCGGGGACGTCCTCATCCACCACTGGGGAGCGAGGATTGGGCCCGCAGCGTACCGCCACCGCCTGGTGCAGAAACACCTCTCCCCGGAGCGACAGGAGAAGCTGCGGGCCCATTTCGCGCGGCATGGCTTTCTCACCATTGTGGTCGGCCGGCATACGCCCATGCTGCGGGCGCCGATCTTCTTCCTGGCCGGAGCGTCGAACGTCCCGCTCTGGAAATTCGCCCTCGCGGATGCGCTGTCGGCGGCGATCACCGTGCCGATCGTGGTGATGCTCGGCTTCTATTTCGGCGAGCACCTCGCCGACATCCGGGCGATCATCCACCGCGTTCAATGGAGCGTTTTCGCCGCCGTCCTCGCGGGCATCGCCCTGATCTGGTTCTTGCGCCGCCGGGCCAGGGCACGCGCGCGAGGTCCCACGACGCCGTGACGTCCAAGGCGTCTTGCGAATGAGTACCCGGGGCCGGACTCGAACCGGCACGAGCTTTTGGCTCAGGGCGTTTTAAGCGCTCCGCGTCTACCGTTCCGCCACCCGGGCATTGCTCTTCACAGCGGCGATCTTACCGCAGCGACTGTCTTCGCACGTCGTCTCCCGGCAGAAATGGCTTCCGCCGCCCGGTTTCGTTATCTTCCCCGGCCCCATGGACTTCGATCGCGATTTCGGCGTCAACCAGGTCTTCGTCGAGGATCAGTACGAGCGCTGGCGGAACAATCCCGCCGCGGTCTCACCGGAGTGGCAGCAGTACTTCGCGCGGCTGCACGGCCTGCCCACTCCTCCGACATTCCAGGCGAGCGCCTGGTCCCAGCCCGCGCCCACGCCCGCCCCGGGCGGCGACGGCAACGGCCATGCGGCGATCGCCTTTCCTCCCCAGACCGGATTCGAGCTCCTCTCCGTCCCCGCGCCCGCTCAAGAGCGGCTGCAGGCGGAGATCCTGCAGGAGAAAGTCGGAGAGCTGATCAACGCCTACCGCATCCGCGGTCACCTCTTCGCGAATCTCGACCCGCTCGGGCTGCTCCAGCCGCCCCCGCCCGAGCTCGAGATCGAGCACTTCGGCCTCTCTGAAGAGCAACTCGACAAGCCGTTCGCCACCGGCGACTTCGCCGCCGGCAAGGGCGAGATGACCCTGCGCGAGATCCTCGCCCACCTCAAGCGGACCTACTGCCGCACCATCGGCGTCGAGTACATGCACGGCGAGGATCCGGCCATCAAGCGCTGGCTGCAAGAACGCATGGAGGCGGCGCAGAACACGCCGACCCTCTCGCGCGAGCAGAAGCTGCGCATCCTCGCGCGCCTCACCGACGCCGAGACGCTCGAGACCTTCCTGCACCGCAAGTACATCGGCAAGAAGCGCTTCTCGCTCGAGGGCGCGGAGAGCTTGATCCCGCTGCTGGATTGGCTGGTCGAGGAGTTCGGCCGGCAAGGCGGAGAGGAAATCGTCCTCGGGATGGCCCACCGCGGCCGCCTCAACGTCCTCGTCAACGTGCTCGGCAAGGGCCTGCGCGAGCTGTTCGCCGAGTTCGAGGACACCGAGATCGAGACGATGATGGGCCGGGGCGACGTGAAGTACCACCTCGGATACTCCAGCGACCGGACGTTGCCCGACGGCCGCAGCATGCACCTGTCCCTGGCGTTCAACCCGAGCCATCTGGAGATCGTCGACCCGGTGGTGGAGGGCCGGGTCCGCGCCAAGCAGGATCGCACGTTGAACTGGGAGGGCGCCCCCGCGCCGCGCGACCCCGAGCGCCGCAAGGTGCTTCCGGTCCTCATCCATGGCGACGCGGCGTTCGCCGGGCAGGGCATCGTGGCGGAGGTGCTGAACCTCGCGAACCTCGAAGGGTACTCGACCGGCGGCACCATCCACGTCATCGTCAACAACCAGGTGGGCTTCACCACCAATCCGGAGGACGCGCGCTCGACGCCGTACGCGACCGACATCGGCCGCGTGCTGCGCGCCCCCGTCTTTCACGTCAACGGAGAGGACCCGGAAGCCGTGGTCTGGGCGGTGCAGCTCGCCGCCGACTACCGGCAGCAATTCCAGCAGGACGTGCTCATCGACCTCTACTGCTACCGCAAGTACGGCCATAACGAAGGCGACGAGCCCGCCTTCACGCAGCCGCGCATGTACGAGGTGATCCGGAAGAAGAAGCCGCTGCGCGAAGTCTACGCCCAGCGCCTCGCGCAGGAAGGCGTCGCCACCGGCGGCGAGGCCGACGAGCTGATGCGGGAGCGGATGGCGCGGCTGGAGGCCGAGCTGGAGCGCACGCGGAAGGAAGGCGCCAAGCGGACCTCCTCGGCGATGGCAGGGCTGTGGTCGAAATATCGCGGCGGGCCCGACGCGGCGACGCCGGATGTCCCGACGGCGGTCCCCGAGCCGAAGCTGCGCGAGCTGCTGATGAAGCTCTCGCGCGTTCCGGACGGATTCACCCTGAACGACAAGATAGCGAAGTTGCTCGAAGGCCGGCGCAAGCTCGCAGAGGGCGACGGGAGCGAGCCGTTCGACTGGGGCGTCGGCGAGCACCTCGCCTTCGCCACGCTGCTCGATGAGGGCGCCCCCATCCGTTTCTCCGGTCAAGACAGCCGGCGCGGAACCTTCAGCCACCGGCACGCGGTGCTGGCGGACATGCGCGACGGCAAGCGCTACACCCCGCTCGCGCACCTGCGCGAAGGCCAGGGTCGCTTCGACATCTTCGACTCGCCTCTGAGCGAAGCGGGCGTTCTCGGGTTCGACTACGGCTGGTCGCTGGACATGCCCGAGGCGCTCTGCTGCTGGGAGGCGCAGTTCGGCGACTTCACCAACGGCGCGCAGGTGGTCATCGACCAGTTCATCTCCTCCGCCGAGGACAAGTGGAACCGTCTCTCCAGCATCGTGCTGCTCTTGCCGCACGGGTTCGAAGGGCAGGGTCCCGAGCACAGCTCGGCACGGCTCGAGCGTTTCCTGCAGCTCTGCGCCGAAGACAACATGCAGGTCTGCTATCCCACGACCCCCGCGCAGTTCTTCCACCTCCTCCGGCGGCAGGTCCTTCGCTCCTGGCGCAAGCCGCTGGTGGTGATGACGCCGAAGAGCCTCTTGCGGCACAAGCTGGCGGTCTCGTCGCTGCGCGACCTCGCGCAGGGCTCCTTCCAGCGGATCATCGTGGATCCGCCGGCGAAGAAGGCGAAGCGCGTCCTGCTCTGCACCGGCAAGATCTACTACGACCTGATCACGGCGCGCGAAACGAAGAAGCGGGACGACGTCGCCATCGTGCGCTTCGAGCAACTCTACCCGCTGTCCGACGCCTCGTTGTCCGAGGCGGTGAAGCCGTTCAAGGATGCCGAGCTGGTCTGGGTCCAGGAGGAGCCGTTCAACATGGGCGCCTGGTACCACGTGCGAGCGCGCTGGCCTGAGGTGGTCGGGAGGGGAAGACTCATTCCCGTCGCGCGCGCGGAGAGCGCGAGCCCGGCGACCGGAAGCGAGAAGAGCCACAATCACGAGCAGAAGCTGCTGGTCGAGCAGGCTTTCGGCGACGCGAAGGCGTAGTCACTAGAGGAGTTGGGCCCAGCGGGCGAAGACGCCGTGAGCGATCGACCGCAGTCGCGGCAACTCGCGCACGGACTGCGACCGCAGATGCCCGGGATCGACGCCTGCTTCCCGCAACTCGGCCTCCCCGGCCATCATGGCGGAAAAGACCTCCTCGTCCGTCTCCAGATGGAACTGCACGCCCCAGGCGCGCTCACCGAAGCGGAAGGCCTGCTGAGGCGTGAGCGTGCTGGAGGCGAGCGGGACCGCTCCGCGCGGGAGCGTGAACGCGTCTCCGTGCCAATGGAAGGCGACGAATCTTTCCGGAGCCGTTGCGAAGAGCGCGTCCTCGCGCGCCTGCGGCGTGAGGCGGACGCGATAGAAGCCGATCTCCTTCGCCTCCGCTTTCGCTACCTCCGCCCCCAGCGCCGCGGCGAGAAGCTGGCTGCCGAGGCAGATGCCGAGCACCGGCCGGCCGCGCTCGACGCAGCGGCGCAGCAGCCGGATCTCGTCGCGCAGGTGCGGCAGCCGATCCTGGTCGTACACGCCCATTCCGCCGCCCAGCACCACCAGCGCCTCGCAATCCTGCGGCACCGGATCTGCGGCGAAGGTGCGGACGATGCGGGCATCGCGCAGGTAGGGCAGGAGGCTGCCGGGCCCCTCGCCAGGCTCGTGCTGGATGACGATCACGGCGGCGGAGAATACATCGCCGTCTTTTCCCCGGTGACGCGCGGACGGACCTGTGGGTAGAAGGTCGCTCCCTGATGGAGGTCCCCTCCGTGTCCCTCGGCAAGAACTTCCGCCTCCCGACCGACTGCAAGCCCGTCCGCTATAGCGCCCATCTCGCCCCGGACCTGGCGAAAGGGACGTTCGAAGGCCGGATGGAGCTGGAGGTGCGCCTCCAGGCGCCGCGACGCGAGATCCATTTGCACGGCATCGGACTGGACGTCAAACGCGCCCGGGCGCGCGTGCAGGATCGCGCCTTGAAGGCGGCCATCGCGGCAGACGCGGAGAGCGAGACGATCACCCTGCGCTTCGACGAGGAGTTGCCGCCGGGCAACGCGATGCTGGATCTTGCCTGGAGCGGGAACTTCAGCCCCGGATTGCGGGGTCTCTACCGCGCAGGCCCCTTGGCGGTGACGCAGTTCGAGGCGGCAGACGCCCGCCGCGTGTTTCCCTGCTTCGACGAGCCCGCCTTCAAAGCGCGGTGGAACCTGCAACTCGTCGGACTTCCCGACGGCCTCACCGCCTTGTCCAACGGCGCCGTGATCAAGGACCAGAAGGAGCCCGGCGGCGGCCGCACCGTGCAGTTCGCCGAGACTGCGCCCCTCAGCAGCTACCTGGTCGCCATCTGCGTCGGCGAGCTCGCCTCGAGCCCCGAGAGGAAGGCGCGCGCGTACCCGGTGCGCACCTGGGCGGTGCCGCAGAAGCAGGCGCTCACGGCGTTCGGCCAGGAAGTGGCCTGCGCGGTGCTGCCGCTCCTCGAGGACTACTTCGGCCAGCCGTATGCCTACGGAAAGGTCGATCAGGTCGGTGTTCCGGACTTCGAGGCCGGCGCGATGGAAAACGCGGCCTGCATCACCTACCGCGAGGTCGCGCTGCTGCTCGATCCGAAGACGGCGCCGCTGAACGTGCAGAAGCGCGTCGCGGAGGTGATCACGCACGAGCTGTCGCACCAGTGGTTCGGCAACCTGGTCACCATGGTCTGGTGGGACGACCTCTGGCTCAACGAAGCCTTCGCCACCTGGATGGCCTACAAGATCGTCGATCAATGGCGCCCGCAGTGGCGGGTGTGGATGGACTTCGAGGCCGGCAAAGGCGCGGCGCTCCACCTCGATGCGCTCAAGTCGAGCCATCCCATCCGCGCGGAGATCCACAACGCCGAGGAGGCGGGCGAGAGCTTCGACGCCATCACGTACGAGAAAGGCGGCGCGATCCTCCGCATGATCGAGGGGTACCTGGGCGAGGAGAAGTTTCGCGAAGGCATCCGGCTGTACATGCGCCGGCACCGGGAGGCGAACGCGACGGCCGACGACCTCTGGGGCGCGCTCGCGGAGGCGTCCGGCCAGCCGATCCTCGAGCTCGCGAACGGATGGATCCGGCAGACCGGATATCCGCTGGTGACGCTGGGGCTGCAAGAGGGGAAGATCCGGATCGCACAGAGGCGATTCTTCTCCGACCCGCAAGCGACCCCCGAACCGACGCAATGGCTGGTGCCGCTGGTCCTGAGGATCGACGGCCGCGAGCGCCGCGTCCTCCTCCAGTCGCAGGAGGAGACGCTCGACCCCGGCGGCAAGCCAGGCTGGGTGCTCGGGAATGCCGGCGCGCGCGGGTTCTACCGGACCGCGTACGACCCGGAGTTGCTGCGGCGGCTGGTGGCCGCGCTCCGGGAGCTTCGTCCGGAAGAGCGGATGGCGCTCGTCTCGGACCAGTGGGCGCTCGTGCGCGCCAACGCGGTGAAGCTCGAGGGCTTCCTGCACCTGCTCGCGGGCCTGAGGAGCGAAGAGGACCACACCGTGCTCGACGAGGTCGTCGGCCGGCTGGGATATCTCGAGCACCGCGGCGTCAGCGACGGGGACCGCCCCGCGTTCCACGCCTGGGTGCGCGGGCTCTTCGCCGGTCCAGGCGGGGAGCTCGGCTGGGACCCGGCGCCGGCCGAGGACGACGAGCGGCGGCTGCGGCGGGCAGCGGTGCTGCGCGCGCTCGCGCTGGTCGCTCGCGATCGGGCGGAGATCGCGCGCGCGAACGAACGCTTCCAGGAGCACCTGCAGCACCCGTTCGCGATCGATCCGAACCTGCTCGACATCGTGGTGGCCGCGGCGGCTCGCGATGCCGACGAGAAGGGGTTCGAAGAGCTGCGCGAGCGCGCCCGCAGCGAGCTCGATCCCGCTGCCAAGCGCCGCTACCTCCACGCGCTGGCCATGGTCGAGGAGCCGCGGCTCGTCGACCGCGCGGTGGCCCTCGCGCTGGATCCCCTCGTGCAGATGCAGGACTTCTCCAGCTACCTGGGGACCCTGCTCGGGAACCGCGCCGCGCGAGAAGCGGCCTGGCGCCTCGTGCAGACCCGGTGGGACGAGGTGCGCACGAAGGCCGACTCGCCGATGATCCTGCGCCGGCTGGTGGAAGCGCTGGGGAGCCTGCCGGAGCGCCGGCACCTGGAAGAGGTGGAGAAGTTCCTCGTCGCCCATGAGCTGCCCTCGGCGAAGCAGGCGGTGGCGCAGACGCTGGAGCGTCTGCGGGCGGACGTGGCGCTGCGCGATCGGCTGCTGCCGGAGATGGCGGCCTTCCTGCGCGGAAGTCAGAAGTTGAACGTGACGACCAGCGTGTCGGAGTAGCTGCCGACGGAGACGTCCTGCAGCGCGAACGCGCGCGCGTAGTACGGAACGGAGACGATGTTGCCGGCCGGCACCGACACGGGCGTGGAAGACCAGACCGTGTTCCGCGCCGCATCCACGAAGATGTCGTAGGACAGCCAGTCCGTGCCACCGGTGAGCGTCATGCGCCGGCGGCCGTTCGCGAACGCCTGCCCTGCGTCGATGGTCACCGTGGGTGTCGTCGGCGGCGGGCAGCTGTAGGAGATCGTCCCTGCCGAGTCCGTCGGCGTTGCGTTGTACACGTCATAGTTTCCGAACACGAGCGCGGTGACCGAGAGGTTCTTGCAGCTCGGCGCGGCCCGTGCCGAGGAGGCAGCGGCGACGGCGGCGATCGCCAGGAACCAGCGCTTCACGGTACCGATCCTGCTCCAGTCCGCGTTGCGGCTCCACAAAAAAATTGCAAATGCGTGCGTGTGGGCGAGCAGATGTATGCAAAACGTCCATGCCCCCCTCCAGATCGCCACTTATCTCTACGTTTTCTCTGTAATTTTCGATAACCAATCGCTTGACTGCAGGCTGGTGGGGCCCATAATCTGGCTACCGAAGCTTGGGGGATCGCCAATGATGGATCGACGCGGGAAATCCTGCCGCCGCACCGGGGCCGTGTGCCTTGCGGCCCTGTTCGCCATGGCCGCATGGACGCCGGATGCCGGCGCGGCGACCGCGACCTCCCCGTTCACGGTGACGGGCACGGTGACGGCCATGTGCACCATCGCCACGACGGGAATCAGCTTCACCTACGATCCGGTCGTCGCCAACGCGAGCGCGAACGCCCTCGCCATTGGCGGCACGGTGACGATCGCCTGCACCAAGGGGTCCGCGCCGAGCATCGGCCTCGACAACGGACTGCATCCGGGCGCGGCCTCGGCGGGCCCGCGCGCGATGCGACTGGGCGCCACCACCAACTACCTCGGCTACGACATCTACTGGCCGGGAACCACGACTTCCTGGACCATCGCCGCCCCGTACGTGCCTTCCGCGCCCGCCAGCAAGGCTGCGCGAACCTTCAACATGGACGGCGCCGCAATCGCGGGTCAGGACGTCGCCGTCGGCAGCTACACGGATACCGTCACTGCGACGGTGAACTTCTAAGCCCTAAAAGGAGGATTTGACATGCCTCGCCATTCTGTCCAGATGCTGGCCGCTGCAGTTGCGGCTGTCCTGCTCCTCGCCGATGCTCCAGCGCACGCGACGGCGATCAGCAAGAATTTCAATGCCACCGCGTCCGTCGCCGCGAAATGCGTGATGAGCAACGTCGGCGACCTGAACTTCGGCGCGTACGATCCCGTCGTGGCCAACGCGACCACTGGTCTGGCCGGCAACACCAGCTTCACGCTGACCTGCACGCGTGGCTCCTCGCCGATCATCTCGCTCTCCGTCGCCAACGCGAATTTCGGGCAGAACATCGCGGGCAAGCGGGCGATGAACAACACCACCTCGCCGGCTGCCGGCAACTTCCTCTCGTACGATCTGTTCGTGCCGAACGGCGTCGGAGACTCCTCCACGGCCGCCCCGAGCGTCGCGTTTTGGGGCGACAACACTTCCGGCACCTCGACCTTCTCGCCCTCCGTGCCGACCATCTCCGCGCAGACCATCACGATCTTCGGCTCGGTGCCTCCCGGGCAGGACGTGGCGGTCGGCAGCTACACCGACAGCGTGACGGCGACGGTCAACTTCTAAGTGATCCGCATCGGCAAGCGGCACATCGCGCTCGCGCTCGGCGTCCTCTGCGGGGCCGGGCGCGCGCGCGCTTCCGGTCTCAACATCTCGCCGGTCCAGGTCTGGCTGACGCCCGACGCCTCGAAATCGCTGCTCACGCTCCGCAACGAGGGGCCTGAGGACGCCCGGTACCAGGTCACCATCATGGCATGGGACGAGGACGGCCGGACCGGGATGAAGCTCGGGCCCACCGAGGACGTCCTCGTGTTTCCTACCGTCCTCGAGCTGAAGGTCGGGGAGACGCGAAGTCTGCGTCTGGGAGCCGTGATCCCCTTCGGGCCGGTGGAGAAGACCTACCGGATCTTCCTGGAGGAGCTGCCCGCCGCGGAGAAGCCGCAGACGCGCTCGACCGTACGGGTCCTGACCAGGGTGGGAATTCCGGTGTTCGTCGCACCGGTGAAGCTGCTCGAGGATTGCAAGCTCTCCACGCTCTCGATCGGCGCCGCCGGCGCCTCGCTCGACGTGCAGAACACGGGCAACGTCCACCTCCGCGTGGACACCGTGCGCCTGGAAGGCTTCGCCGAGGGGGGAGCGAAGCTGTTCGAGAAGGAGGCGCAGGGCTGGTACGTGCTGGCCGGCGGCCACAAGCGCTATGAAGTCGCGGTCCCGAAGGACGCGTGTACGAAGGTGCGCAGGCTCGTCATGTCCGTGAAGACGGACAAGGAGCAGGTGTTCCAGGAGCCGCTCGACACGCCGGGTGGGGCGTGCGGCACGTGACATATGCGGCGGGGGGTGGCAGCGCTGCTGCTCTTCTGGGCCCCGGCGCTGCTGGCGCAGCCCGGGCTCGAGCAGCGCGCCTACCTGGAGCTGTTCGTCAACGACGTCTCCAGGGACACCGTGCTGGTGTACCTGCGCGGCGCCGACACGCCCGATGACGCGCTGGTCGCGGTAGCCGACCTCGAGAACGGTGGCCTGCGCGGGCTGCGCGGCAACCGCGAGATGCACGACGGGCGCGAGTACGTCTCGCTGCGATCGCTCGCCCCGGAGGTCGAGTTCCGCTTCGATCCGCAGGCGCTTGCCATTCGCATCGTCGCCCAGCCGGCGATGCTGGAGACCACTGCGATCGACCTGCGTCCGGTGGTCCGTCCGACGGGGATGGTCCTGCACCGCGATACGAGCGGCTTCATGAATTACTCGCTCACCGCCGACGGGCGCGGCACCTTCAGCGGCTCGGGCGAGCTCGGCGCCAGCCTGCGCGGGAACCTCGCCTTCACCGGCTTCTCGGTCCTGCCCGATCACAGTTTCGTGCGCGGCCTTTCCTACCTGGTCCTGGACGATCCGTCCGAGATGCGGCGCATCCAGCTCGGCGACGCGATCGGGTTTTCTTCCGACCTGGGCGGCACCGCGCAGCTTTCCGGGATCAGCGTGACGCGCGAGTTCGCGCTGGATCCGTACTTCGTCCGGCAGCCGCTTCCGCGGCTCTCGGGAGCGATCCTCACTCCCTCGACCCTCGACGTGTACATGAACGGCACGCTGCTGCGGCACGAGCAGATCGCTCCCGGTCCGTTCGAGGTGCGCAACCTGCCCGTCGGCAGCGGCGTCGGACAGGTGAGCTACGTGGTGCGCGACGCGTTCGGCCGCACGCAGGAGTTCGCCTCGCCGTACTACGCCGCCTCCGGTGTGCTCGCCGACGGCATCAGCGAGTACGGCTATCACCTCGGGTTCCGGCGGCTTGGCTTCGGGCAGGAGTCGACCCACTATGGGTCTCCCGAGCTGCTGGCCCGTCACCGCATCGGAATCGGCGATCGGCTGACCGTCGGCTACCGGCTGGAGTCGGCGCTGCAGCGCACCGGGGGCACCTCGCTGCTGGCGAGCGGCGGTCCGAACCTCGCGCTCGCGCTTCCCGTCGGCGAGCTCGATCTGGAGGCCGCGGCCAGCACCGACGGCGCGGCGACGGGTGCTGCGGGCTCGCTTTCGTACACGGTGTTCACGCGCCGGCTCTCGGCGGGTGGTTCCATCCGGGCGATGAGCGCGAGCTACTCCAACTTGTCCTTGCCAGCCGCCGCCGACCGCCCTCTGCTGCAGCTGCGTGGGGCCGTCGGAGCGCCGGTGATGCCGCGGGTGAACGTCGCGCTGGAGGCCCAGCTCAACGCCATGCGCGACGTCGGCCTTTCCTCCGCGATCACGCTGCGGGGCGACCTGCACGTCTCGAACGACCTGGCGATCTCGCTGAGCGCCTCGCGCCAGCGCACGCCCGGAGAAGGCGCGGAGTGGCTCGCCTTTCTTACGTTGATGTACAGCTTCGGCAGCGGCGCCTCGGGCGACATCAGCGGCACGGCCGGCAGCCGTTCGGGCTCGGCGAGCGCGGGCGTGCAGAAGGCCCTGCCGCTCGGCGAGGGCTGGGGCTACCAGCTCCGCTCCACGCTCGACCGCGATCAGCCCGCGGGCGGCCTCGGGCAGGTCCAGTACCAAGGCGCGTACGGGACGTACCTGGTGAACTACGATCGCGTTGCCGGCAGCGACGGCGCGACGGCCACCGCCGCCGGCGCCCTCGTGCTGGTGGATGGAATCGTGATGGCCAGCCGGCCGGTGCGGGAAGGATACGCTCTCATCCAGGTGCCCGGCTTGGAAGGCGTGCGCGGATTCCTGAACAACCAGGAGATCGGGCGCACGAACGGGAGCGGCAATCTCCTCGTCCCGTCGCTGCAGCCGTACTACGGGAACCGACTGCGCATCGGAGACGCGGACATCCCGATCGATTACCAGATCGGGGCCGTCGAGCAGGTGGTGGCCACGACGGTGCGGGGTGGCGCCCTGGTGCCGTTCGACGTCCAGCGGGTGACCAGCGTCAAAGGGATGGTCCGCGTCGATCTGAACGGGCATCCGACGGTGCCGGCATTCGGCGAGCTGAGGCTCGATTCGAGGCTGAAGAGCCCTCTGGGCGCGGACGGGCAGTTCTGGTTCGAAGACCTGGGCGTTGGAACCCACCTGGCGGAGGTGGAGTTCCGCGAAGGGACGTGCAGGTTCGAGCTGGTGGTTCCGAAAGATCCCGGGACGTCGTTGAACCTGGGCACCGTCTCCTGCAGCGCGGGGCAGGTCGCGATCGGCGAGTAGTTCATCCGAGGTACTCGAGGATCGCGCGGATGGCCGCGAGCGCCCAGTCGTCGCGCCGGCCGAGCTCCGCTTCCAGCTCGTCGAGGGCCTTCTCGATGACGTGCGTATGCAGGAGCATCTCCAGCTCGGTGCGCGTCTCGGGGAGGAACGGAGACCCCTTGGCGGACTGCAAGTATGCCGCCAGAAATGCGGCCGGCGCCCAGGTGGACCAGAGCTTCGCCCACGGTTCCGCGCCGCCACGCTCGCTCTCGCGCACCGTGGCGGTGTCGCGCAACGCCATGGTCGCCGCCAGGTCGAACGACCGGAGCATCGAGGCGATGTCGCGCAGGCCGCTGCGCTTGCGGCGCCGCTCGGGAAGCGGCTTGTTCGGGTTCTGCCCGAAGTCGACGATGACGAAGTCCTTGCCGGTCCAGAGCACGTTGCTCAGATGGTACTCGCCGTGGATCCGGCCCCGCTGCGCCGTCAAGCGCGCGCGCAGGAGCGGCTCGAAGCTCGCGTACAGATCGCTTTCGCGCGCGAGCAGCTGCTGCGCCAGCTCGGCGGGACGCCCTTCGAGCTTCGTCGAGCGGAGCTGCCGCAGGACTTTTCCGGTCAGGTTGCGCTTCGTCTGGTACACGGATCGCTGGTCGAGCGCGCTGTACGGTTCGGGGGCGAAGGCCGGGTCGTCGGGGATGACCAGAGCCGCGTGCAGCTGCGCGGTGCGCGCGCCGAGCAGATGTGCGGCGACCAGTGAGCTGCCGAGCATCTCGCGGGCGGCGGGCGGCACCTCTGCTTCCGCGAGATCGACCATCGACCCCGGCGGGCGGGCCGGCGGCTTCAGCTCGCGGCTGGTGGCCAGAGCGCGCTGGAAATAGCGGCGGAGCTCCTCGCGGAAGAAATGCCAGGCCGTCCCCTGGTTCTGCACCCAGCCGTGCAGCGTCGCGATGGTGATCGGTTCGCCGCGCCGGGGACGCAGCTCGATCGCTCCCCACAGCGGCGCAATGGGAGCGTTCGGAGCGCGCTCGGTGAGGGCGCGTCCGATCTCCAGCTCCGGGTTCATGCCTTCCCCGAGCCGGCGATAGAACTTGAGCAGCAGCGCGTCGCCGTACTGGACGGAAGCGGCGTGATGCTCCTGGCGGTACAGGCGCGCCTCGCCCGCCGGCAAGCCCGGACGCGCGGACGCCACCAGCAGGCCGGCGGCGGCGCGGCTGCGGGTGCCGGTGCGGACCGCGTCGAGGAGCGCGGCCGAGGCCGCCGAGTCGGAGAGCGCGTCCACCAGGTACAACTGCGAGTTGTCGCTGCGGCGCAGGACGGCGATCACCGCCTGCCCAGCAGCGGGCTTGTCGTCCGGCTGTATCGCCAAGGGAAGGACGTACTGCTCCGGCTCGCCCTGGCTGAATTCCACCTCGAGCATGGCGAAGCGCAGAGAGTCGACCGGAACGATGTCCTGGATGCGCACCTGCGAGATGTCCCTGGCTCGCCCGTGGAACCAGCGCCGGCCCTCCAGCCACGCCGGCAGCACCATCTCGAGCGACGACCGCTCGCCACCGCTGAGCGGGCCCTCCCACCCGCTCGGGACCTCGAGCAGCGGCGGCTGGTACGACGCCTCGCGCGCGTCCTGCGCGGCGGTCTTCGGCTCCTCCAGCGAGAACCAGTAGAACGCGTGCTCGCCGAGCGTGAGCAGGTAGGGCAGCTCGCCGATGGTCGGGAACCGGGTCTTTCCGATCAGCTCGATCGGGGCGTGGCCCTTGAAGGTGCGCAGATCCAGCTCGACGCATTGGGTGAAGCGCGAGAGATTCGCGACCACCAGCACGGTCTCTTCCTCGAACCGCCGGATGAACGCGAGCACCTTGGGGTTCTCCGGCGAGAGGAATTCGATGCTCCCCCGCCCGAACGCCTGGAACCGCTTGCGCAGCGCGATCAGGCGCTTCATCCACCAGAGCAGCGAGTTCGGATTGCCCTGCTGCGCCTCCACGTTCAAGGACTCGTAGTGGTATTCGGGATCGATGATCACCGGCAGCACCAGCCTCTGCGGATTGGCCCTGCTGAAGCCGGCGTTGCGGTCGGGGCTCCACTGCATCGGCGTGCGGACGCCGTTGCGATCCCCGAGGAAGACGTTGTCGCCCATGCCGATCTCGTCGCCGTAGTAGAGGACTGGCGTCCCCGGCAGCGACATGAGCAGGGCGTTCATCAGCTCCACCTGACGCCGGTCGTTGCCGACCAGCGGCGCGAGCCTCCGGCGGATGCCGAGGTTGATCCGCATGGTCGGCTCGTGCGCGAAGGCGCGGTACATGTAGTCGCGCTCCTCGTCGGTCACCATCTCCAGCGTCAGCTCGTCGTGGTTGCGCAGGAACAGCGCCCACTGGCAGTTCGCCGGGATCTGCGGCGTCTGCGCGAGGATGTCGGAGATCGGCAGCCGGTCCTCCATGTGAATGGACATGAAGATCCGCGGCATGATGGGGAAGTGGAAGTTCATCTGGCATTCGTCGCCGCGGCCGAAGTACGCGGCGGCGTCTTCCGGCCACTGGTTCGCTTCCGCCAGCAGCATCCGGTCCTTGAAGCGCGAATCGATGTGCGCGCGCAGCTTCTTCAGGAAGGTGTGCGTCTCGGCCAGGTTCTCGCAGTTGGTGCCGTCGCGCTCGTACAGGTACGGCACGGCGTCGAGCCGCAGGCCGTCCACGCCGAGGCCGCACCAGAAGTCGACCACGGAGAGCATCGCTTCGTGGACCGCCGGATTGTCGAAGTTCAGGTCGGGCTGGTGGGCGAAGAAGCGGTGCCAGAAGTACTGCTTCGCCACCGGATCCCACGACCAGTTCGACGGCTCGAAGTCCTTGAAGATGATGCGCGCGTCCTTGTATCGGTCCGGCTGATCGCTCCAGACGTAGAATTGCCGCTCGGGCGATCCGGGCGGCGCCCGCCGCGCGCGCTGGAACCACGCATGCTGGTCGCTGGTGTGGTTCATCACCAGCTCGGTGATCACCCGCAGCCCGCGCCGGTGCGCCTCATCCACGAAGAGACGGAAGTCGTCCACCGTGCCGAGGTCGGGATGCACGTCGGTGTACTCGGAGATGTCGTAGCCGTCGTCCTTGCCCGGCGAAGGGCAGATGGGCAGGAGCCAGAGGGCGTTCACCCCGAGGTCCTGCAGGTAGTCCAGCCTGGAGGTCAGGCCGGAAAAATCGCCGATCCCGTCGCCGTTCGAATCCACGAACGAGCGCACCCGCAGCTCGTAGATGATGGCGTCTTTGTACCACTGCGGATCCTCGCGCAGCTGCCCGCGGCGCATCTCCCAGGACTTTCGTTTCACCGGGCGCTCCTCCCGTAGAGGCCCGTCATCTCGCCGAGGCGGTCGAGCACTGCCACATCCGGCAGCGCCTCCAGCCTCCATTCCCAGTTCCCCTCGGCTGTGCCGGGCAGATTCATCCGCGCTTCCGATCCGAGACCGAGCAGGTCCTGGACCGGAGCGATCGCCAGATTCGCGACCGACCCCCAGACGCCGCGGATCATGTCCCAATGGATCTCGCGGCCGCCGTCCTTCACTCCCAGATACGCGAGCGCCATCCGGCGCTCCTCCTCGCACTGCTCCTCCGAACGCTGCGGGGAGCCGCAGTCGTGGAACCAGGCGGAGGTGGTGTCGTTGTCGTGCGTGCCGGTGTAGGCGACCGAGTTGCGCTCGTAGTTGTGCGGCATGAAGGCCCGCGCCTGGACGTCTGTGCCGAAGGCGAACTGCAGCACCCGCATCCCCGGAAACCCGAAGCGCTCGCGCAGCGCCGTCACTTCCGGGGTGACCTCGCCCAGATCCTCGGCGATCAGCTGCGCCGGTCCCAGCGCCTCGAACAGCCTGGCTCCGGGTCCCGGCCGCCAGCGGCCGTTCTTCGCGGTGGGCTCCCGGGCGGGGACTTCCCAGTATCGGGTGAAGCCGATGAAATGGTCGAGCCGCACGGCATCGAACCGCGCGAACGTCTGCGCGAATCGCTGGAGCCACCAATGGAAGCCGGTCCGCTCGAGCGCCTCCCAATCATAGAGAGGGTTCCCCCAGCGCTGGCCGGTCGCGCTGAAGTAGTCGGGAGGGACGCCGGCAACCACCGTGGGTTGACCTTGCGCGTCGAGGAAGAACAGCTCCCGGTGGGCCCAGACGTCGGCGCTGTCGTGGGCGACGAAGATGGGGAGGTCGCCGATCAGCCCGATGCCCAACTGGTGGCACTCGTCGCGCAGCGCCTGCCAGTGGTCGTCGAAGAGGAACTGTTCGAATCGGTGCTGGTCGATCTCGGCGCGCAGGGCGCGACGGGCGCGATCGAGCGCAGCCCGATCGCGCGAGCGGAGCTCCGGCTCCCATTCCGTCCACGGGCGGTCGCCCCGGGATTGCTTGATCGCAGCGTAGAGCCCGAAGTCCTCCAGCCAGCCTGCGTTCGCGGCGCAGAAGGCTTCGAAGTGCAGATGATCGTCCGTCCGCCTGCCGTGCGCGGCGTAGGCATTGCGCAACTGCGGCATCCGCCAGGAGCGCGTCGCCGCGTAGTCCACGCGTCCGCGGCGAAAGCGCGGCGCGTCCGAGAGCGCGGCGCGGGAGAGAAGACCTTCCTCGGCCAGGCGCTCGAGGCTGATGAGCAGCGGGTTCCCCGCGAACGAGGAGTGCGCGCTGTACGGCGAGTTGCCGTACCCGAGCGGCCCGACCGGCAGCATCTGCCACCAGCGCTGCCCGGCATCGTGCAGCGAGCGCGCGAACGCGTGCGCTTGCGGCCCCAGGTCGCCGCACCCGTGAGGACCGGGGAGCGACGTCAGATGGAGCAGGATGCCGCTTGCCCGCTCGCTCAGATCGAAGGCCATCCTTGTCCCACCATGGAATACCGTCGCCAGGGACGACGGCCGGTGTTTGTACCGCGAATCCAGTCACCTTGGGGGGAATCGCCCCCGCCTGGATGGCTGGCGGAAGTGCCGGAGGGGCTTTCGGGATGAGATCTACCACGTCGAATGTTACATTCCCGTATCCGCACGTGGTTGCGGACAGGGCGGCAAGGTGCCGTCCAAACATCGAAAGAAGCGTTGGAATGGTTACAGGTACCGTGAAATGGTTCAATGACGCGAAGGGGTTCGGGTTCATCGTGCAGGACAACGGCGGCCCGGACGTCTTCTGCCATCACACCGCCATCCAGGCGGACGGCTTCCGCTCGCTGGCCGAAGGGCAGAAGGTCGAATTCGAGGTGCAGAAGGGGCCGAAGGGCCTGCAGGCCGCGAACGTCCGCCCCGTCGCCTAAAGCGGATCGGACGGTGTGAACGAGCCCGGCCTTCACAAAGGCCGGGCTTTTTCGTTATCTGGAGGACGCGTGCAGCCGAGATCCAACAAACGACAGAAGGAGCTGGCGCGCCTCGAGCGGCGCAAGGAGAAAGACGAGCGCCGCGAGCAGCGCAAGCGCGAGCGCGCCGAGCGCGTGGTTCCCGAAGGTGAGGATCCGGACATCGCGGGGATCGTCCCGGGGCCGCAGCCGAAGGAGGAAGAGGAGCTTTGATGTTCCTTGCTAAGAGACGGCCTCGCGCACCGGCGCCACCGCCGGATTCACGAGAAACTCCTCCAGCTCGTCCTTGCGCGCCGCCGCGTCGCGCTCGCCCAGTTGCAGCAGCTCGGTCGCATACTCCACATCGAACAGCAGGTAGCTGAGCATGTCGGACGGGTCCCCCCGTCCGGCGGCTTCTCCGAGCCTCCGCAGCAAGTATCCCGCCGGGCCCGAGAGCCGGGCGCGGACCGAGGGTCTCGAGAGGATGTGCTCGGCCAACGACCCCAGGTCGTGCGAGGGGCGGATGAACACGTCGGCCACCGGCCGTAGCCCGCCTCCCGCGTTCTGCAGGGCGACGGCGAGCGAGCTCGGCATCGCGTGCGAGACGCGAGCGAGCTCGTGCAGCGCGGCGTTCACCTGCCGCAGGTTCGCCAGGTCGTTTTCCACCCGGTCCAGCAGCAGCGCATCGAGGAGCTTGCCGAAGAGATAGAGCGGCGAGGAGAAGGCCCTCTGATCCTCGGCGTCCTGCCGTCCGGCGCGCGGCGCGGAGAGCGGCTTGGGCGTGCGCAGACCGACCACCAGCACCCGGCCGGCGCCCAGCTTCAGCGCGGGCGCGATCGGCGTATTCTGCCGCAGGCTGCCGTCGGAGTAGATGCGGCCGGCGACGCGCACGGTGGGAAAGATGATGGGGATGGCGGCACTGGCGAGCGCGTGCTGCGGCGTGAGCCGCACCGCGGTCCAGTCGATGGCGCGGTCGCCGGAGGATACCAGCCTGTGCGACTCGTCCTCGGTCTCGATGAACACGACCGTGTGACCGGTCTCGACGTCCGTGGCGGAGACGGTCACGCCGAGGACGCGGCGATCGGAGACGCCCTGGTGCAGGTTGCGCCAGGGGATCACGGAGCGGACCAGCTCCGCCAAGGGAGCGGCGTCGAGCAGGCTGCGCGGACCGGCGTCGCGCGCCGAACCGAAGATCCAGCGCATCAGGCCGCCCAGATCGCTCCAGCCGAGGCGGAAGATGTGCTCGAGGCTGAGCTGGCGCCACCGCTCCGCGAGCTGCCCGGCGGCGAAGTCGGGCAGGTCGTGGTGGGCGGCTACGGCGCAGGCGTTGATCGCGCCCACGCTGGTGCCCGAAAAGATCCGCGGCCGGGCCGAATCGCCCAGCCGCGGAATGAGCTTCCCCAGGACGTACCGGAGGACGCCGACCTCGTAAGCGCCGCGCGCGCCGCCTCCCGAGAGAACGAGCGCGAGCGGCGAGTCGACGTCAGTCATGAGATGATTTTAACAACGATGGCGTACCCTCTGAACCGACCCGCCCCGCAGGGTCGGCGCTAGAATCTGAAATCGAGCCCGCCGCCCACGAAGAAAGCCTGGCGGTTGAAGGCGCTGATGTTCGAGCCGGTGCCCGTGGTCTTCGAGGTGAGGGGGAAATCCGCGTCCGCCTCGAGGTAGACCTTGAACAGCAGCAGGGGGATGTTGAACCCGACGCCGAGGCGCGCGTCGAGAAGCTCGCGCTCGCCGCTCGCCGTTTCGACGTTGATGGGCAGCGCGCCGCGAATGTAGATGGGCAGAAGCGGGGGGCTGATGCGCACGCCGGGCCGGAACACGGTTCCGATGCGGCTGCTCGCGCCAGCCGGGGCGCTGAGGTAGAACTGCTCGGCGAGCTCGAGATCGAAGGAGAGGAACGACCCGGGCGTCCAGTAGCTCAGCATGACGTTTCCGGCGAACGGCCAGTTGTCGCTGATCCAGTGCGTGCCGGCGTCGTCATGCGTCGCGACGTTGGCTTCCACCCCTAATCGCAGTCCGACGTCGGCGCGGGCGGCGAGCGGTGCGGCGAGAAGCGCGGCGGCGAGAACGAGCTGTTTCACGATGGGCCTCCGTGACGGTCCCTATTCATTGGACCACCCCACGGCGGGTGCGGCCACTTTTCAGTCGCGGCCCTTCAAACCTACGCCGACAGCTCGAGCATGCGCTGCACCGGCGCCAGCGCGCGCACGCGCAGCTCCTCGGGCAGCGTGATCTCCGGCTTCCGATCGCGCATGCACAGGTAGAGCTTTTCCAGGGAGTTGAGGCGCATGTAAGGACAGATGCTGCAATTGCATCCGCTGCTCGGCGGAGCGGGGATCAGCTCGGCGTCGGGCCGCGCCTTGGACATCAGATGCAGGATTCCGACTTCCGTCGCGACGATGAAGCTCTTCGCGGGGCTCGTCTTCACGTATTCGAGCAGTCCCTTCGTCGACCCGACGAAGTCCGCGATGGCGAGCACGCTCGCCTCGCACTCGGGATGCGCGATGAGCTTCGCCTCGGGGTGACGCACCTTCAGTTTCAGCAACTGCTTTTCGGTGAACTGCTCGTGCACGATGCAGAACCCCGGCCACTTCACCATTTGCCGGCCGGTCTTCTTCTCCACCCAGGCGCCCAGGTGGCGATCGGGAGCGAAGACGATCTTCGCATCGCGGGGGAAGCTGTTGACGATCTTCTCCGCGTTGCTCGAGGTGCAGATGACGTCGCTCAGCGCCTTCACGCCGGCGGAGCAGTTGATGTAGCTGACGACCTTGTGGCCCGGATACCCTTGGAGCCACTTCGCGAACTGATCGGGCGGACAGCGGTCGGCGAGCGAGCAGCCGGCGTCCAGGTCCGGCAGCAGGACCTGCTTGTTCGGGTTGAGGATCTTGGCGGTCTCCGCCATGAAATGGACCCCGCAGAACACGATCACCTTCGCGCCGGTCTTCGCCGCCTGCTGCGAGAGCTGGAGGGAATCGCCCACGAAATCCGCGAGGTCCTGGATCTCCGAGTCCTGGTAGTAGTGGGCGAGGATCACCGCGTCGAGCTCCCGGCGGAGCCGCTCGATGCCGTCGAGCAGAGCCTGTCCCTGGGGCAGGTCGGCCATGGACCTATCTTAACGCTGCCTCGACCAGCTCGCCGAGGCGCGCGACCACCGCGCGTCCACCATCCTCCGCATGGCCGAACCGGTAATCGCTGCGGCCCGCGGGGAGCTCGTCGCACATCGAGAGATCGAGGCCCTCGCGGAACGTCGCCGCCGTCACGGCGCGACCTTCGATGACGACGGCGACGGGCGCGCGCTCCTCGAGGCGGGAGAGCAGGGCCTTCTTCACCGGGCGGGCGAGCGCCTTCGGCACGCGCGCGACGAGAACGCCGCGCGCTTCTTCGCGCGCCTGCGCGGCGAGCGCCTCCACCGGCGCCAGCGCTTCCTGATGCTTTCGCGCCAGCTCGTCGATGCGCCGCTGAAGCGCGGACGGGATCTGTCCGCGGACCAGCGCCTGGACGATCTGCTGCCGCAGCGACTCGCGCTGCGCGGTGCGAAGCTCGGCGGCTGCGTGATCGAGCGCATCGGATAGCCGCGCCGCACCGGGCGAGATGGCGTGCCCGCGCCCGGGGCTGTCGGCGGCTCGCGCGTCCTCGTCCGCTTCCGGCCAGGGAGGAACGCCGGCGCGGAGGAACTTCACCGCGGAGAGCAGGCCATCGAGGTCCGCGTGGGCAACGACCACGTCGACCGGCCCCGCCTTGCGCACCACCTCGGGCGTCACCAGCTCCGGGCAGGCATGCGCGATCCGATTCGGAACCAGCACGAACCGCGGGTCCTCGCGGAACCGCGCCCAGCCGAGAGGGTGCTCGTGGTGATCGATCCAGATGGCGAGGCGAGCTCCGAGCGCCTCGATGAACGGGCGCGTGCTCTTTTCGAAGTTCTCACCGGCCGCAAACGCCACGTCGACCACCGCCACCCGGCCCTGGGGCGGCGGGGCAGGCAGGTTCCCGGGCTGCTCGACGAACATCACTTCCACGCAGTTGTCTTAACGCCGGTCCCCCTTTGGCGTCCGCCGAATCGGCCTTTCGCCGCGATGAGTGCGAGGCTAAGCTGCGCTCCGCATGCAGAACCTGCGCGACAAGCTCCTGAAGGCCGGGCTGGTGACGGAGAAGCAGGCGCAGGAGGCCGCCAAGGAGCAGCGGCAGGGGTCCGCCAGGAAGCATCGCGAACGGGAGAAGCAGACCTCCGAAGAGGAGCGGCAGCGCCAGGAGGCGTTCGCGGCCCGCGAAACCGAGCTGGCCGAGGAGCGGCGGAAGGAAGCGGCGAAGCAGGCCGAGGCGCGCATGCAGTCGGAGCGCGCGCGGCGCCTGCGGCAGCTGGTGGAGACCCACCGCATCCGCGAAGCGGGCGAGATCTCGTTCCACTACGTCCGGCGCAGCGGAAAGATCGGGCGGTTGGACGTCTCGCTGCAGACGCAGAAGGACCTGGAGCAGGGCGCGGCCGCCGTCGTCGAGGATCCGGGGTCGCCGGACTGCGCGGTGGTGCCGGGAGAAGCCGCGAAGCGGATCTACCAGGTGGACCCGCAGGCGATCCGGTTCTGGTACGGCCCGGAGAAGCCCATCGGGTTCTCCGACGCCGGCGAATAGGTCACTTGCTGCGCCGGCGGTAGCGGACGATCGCGAGCAGGAACGTGATCACGGCCAGGATGATCGCGGCGCCGTAGCCGATGCGCGGAGGCAGCGACCCCGTCTGTCCCAATCCGGCAAAGAGCAGCACCATCAGGACGAGGAAGTTGATCAGCGTGCCCATCAGGCGTGACCGAACGGGTCGGCGCGCCGGAATATCTCGAGGATTTGCGGGTGCGGCCGGTCCTCGCTCATCGCCGCGATCAGCGCCGCGTGCCGCGCGGTGGACACCGAGCGCACCATTTTCAGGGTCGGCGTCAGCTCGCCCGTCTCCAGCGCGGGCGCCTCGGGGATGAGCGCGACCCGCCGGATCCGCTCGAAGTGCACCGATGCGAGCAGGTTGGCCGCCTGCAATGCCTCGACGATCGCGCGCCGCAGCTCCGGAACCTGGGTCAGGCCCGCGACGCTCTCGGGAACGTCGAGTTGCCGCTCTTCCAACCACCGCTGCGCCGCGACCGGCGAGATCCAGCAGAGGGCGGTCACGAACGGCTGCCCGGCACCGAGCACCACCGCCTGCTCGAGCAGTGGGGTAGCCGCGAGCATCCGCGCCTCCACCTCTCCCGCGGAGACCTTCTCGCCGTTCTCCAGCTTGAACACGCCGTCGATGCGGCCGCACAGCTTGAGGCCTTTCGCGGTCCATTCGCCCAGATCTCCGCTGCGCAGCCAACCGTCCTGGATCGCGGCCGCCGTGTCGGCGGGGCGGTTGTGGTATCCGCGCATGATCTGTGGCCCGCGCACGAGGATCTCGCCGCGCCCGGGGAACCCCTCGACGGGTTCGAGCTTCACGGTCGTTCCGGGCAACGGATGGCCGACCACGCCCGGAGCGCGCGGCTGCTCGCGCCGCGTGATGGTGGCGCAGGGCGACGTCTCGGTGAGTCCCCAGCCTTCCAGCACGGGCACGCCGTGCTCCTCGAACCAACGGAAGGCGGGCTCGCTGATCGGGGCGGCGGCGCTGAAGGCGAACCGCAGCGACCGCAGCGCGTCGCGCAATTTCGCGTCCTTCTTCGCCCGGCCGGTCAGCCCGTTGTAGACGCGGGAAACGGCGAAGTACACCGTCGGGCGCACGTCGGTGATGTTCCGCACCAGGCCGTCGAGGTCCCTCCCGCGTGAGTCGTCGATCACCAGCAGCGCGCGGTGCCAGAGCGCCATCAGACGCTCGAAGAGGGCGCCAAAGCAATGGTGCCAGGGCAGCCAGCTGAGGAAGACGTCGCGCTCGCTTACGTCCCAGACGGCGGCGATCCCGGTCTGCTGGGAGAGCGCGTTGTGGTGCGTCAACTCGACGCCCTTCGGGGCGCCGGTGGTGCCGCTGGTGTAGAGGAGGAACGCGGTATCCCTGGAACGCGCCTCGACGGCGGTCTGCCCGGCGGACTTCTCCAGTGAGCGAAGGGGAACGCCGCGGGCGTCGTCGAGCAGGGGACGATCATCGAGCACGACGACCTTTTCCAGCCGACGCGACCGCGCGAGCTGGTGCTGCTGTGCCGCCGTCCCGACGACCGCGACGCGGGCGCCGGAGTCGTTGAGGCAGTGGTGCAGGACCTCGGGCGAATAGCCGGGGAAAATGGGGGCGACGGCCGCTCCGAGCGTCTGCGCGGCGAATTCCCCGATCATCATCTCGGGGGAATTGTGGGCGACGAAGGCGACCACGTCGCCGCGCTTCACCCCCAGCGAGGCGAGCCCGGCCGCAACGGCGCGGCGGCGCGCGTCGAGCGCGGACCAGCTGAGGTCCTGCCAGCGGCCGGAGGGGCCGCGGTACCGGACCGCGGGGCGGGGTGGATCGGCAAGGGCGCGCGCCGCGATCAGCTCGGGGACGGTGTGGAAGGGAACCGCCGGCAGGGGCGGTCCGCTGATCTCTTCACCGAGCATCGGCGCGAAGTCTACGCTCCCGTGCCAGGGGAGCAAGGAGGGCCCCTGCGGCGATGTCTGCCCGAATCGATCCGTGCGCCGGGGTCGTGGCTCCTCGCGTCCGCGCGGCGGCGGCGGCGGCGGCAGACGGTTCGCAGAGATGCGAGAACGGTTGAAATGGGCGGAGATCGCCGGCCGCGAGTGGAGATGTGAAGCCGGGAGGGCGTTACTTCTTCGCCGCCGCCTGCTTCTCGCGGAACTCCTTGATCATCTGCTCCTGCGTCGCCCGCGGCACCGGCTGGTACTTGGCGAACTCCATGGAGAACTCGCCCTTGCCCTGGGTCGCCGAGCGGAGATCGGTCGAGTACCCGAACATCTCCGAGAGCGGCACGTGCGCGCTCGCGATCAGGTACCCCTCCACCGTCTCCGTGTTCTGGATGATCCCCCGCCGCTGGTTCAGCTGGCCCACCACCGCTCCCTGGAACTCCTCCGGAGCCTGCACCTCTACGTTCATGATCGGCTCGAGGATGACCGGCTTCGCCTTCTCGTACGCCTCGCGGAAGCCCATCAGGGAGGCCGTCTTGAAGGCCTGCTCGCTGGAGTCCACGGCGTGGGAGAGGCCGTCGTTGATCACGCAGCGGACCTTCACCACCGGGAAGCCGATCAGCGAACCCTTCTTGATCGCCTCCTTGAACCCCTTGTCGCAGGCGGGGACGAACTCGCGCGGAATCGCGCCGCCGACCACGTCGTCGACGAACTCGTACTGCTCGACGGCGTCCTCCGGCAGCGGCTCGATGTACCCCGCGACGCGCGCGAACTGGCCGGAGCCGCCGGTCTGCTTCTTGTGGGTGTACGCGAATTCGCCGCGCTGCTGGATGGTCTCGCGGTACGCGACCTGGGGCTGGCCGACGACCACTTCGCAGCCGTACTCGCGCTTGATTCGCTCCATGTAGATCTCGAGGTGGAGCTCGCCCATCCCGGAGGCGATGGTCTGCGCCGATTCCTCGTCGCGGTGGACGCGGAAGGTCGGGTCCTCGCGGGTGAACCGGTTGAGCGCCTTGGAGAAGTTCGCCGCGCTGGACTTCTCCTTCGGCGCGATGGCCAGCGAGATGACGGCGTCGGGCACGTGCATCGAGGTCATCGTGTACTTCACGCTGCCGTCGGTGAACGTATCGCCGGAGGCGCAATCGACGCCGAACATGGCGATGATGTCGCCCGCCTGCGCCGAGTCGATGTCGTGCATCTCGTCGGCATGCATGCGCACCAGGCGCGGTACCTTCACCTTCTTGCCGTCGCGGGAATTGACGATGAAGTCGCCCTTGGCGACCTCGCCCTGGTACATGCGCAGATATGTGAGCTGGCCGTAGCGCCCGTCCTCGAGCTTGAAGGCGAGGCCGACGAACGGCTTGGACGGATCCGAGGCGAGCACCACCTTCTCTTCGTTCCTGCTCTGATCGTGCGCCTCGTTCACCACCTCCTTCGGGTTGGGGAGGTAGTAGACGACGCCGTCCAGCAGGTGCTGCACGCCCTTGTTCTTGTACGCCGAGCCGCAGAACACCGGCGTCAGCTTGAGCTGCAGGGTGCCGGCGCGCACGGCGCGGCGGATGTCCTCGACCGCGGGCTCCTTGTCCTCGAGGAACAGCTCGGTGAGCTTGTCGTCGTATTCGGCGGCCGCCGCGATCAGGTCGTGGCGCATCGTCTTCGCCTGCTCGAGCAGGTCGGCGGGGATCTCCTCGGTGCGGATCTTCTCGCCGTTCTCCCCGTCGTAGTAGTGCGCCTTCATGGTGACGAGGTCGATGACGCCCTGGAACTTGTCCTCGGCGCCGATCGGCAGCTCCATCAGCACCGCATTGTGGTTCAGCTTCTCGCGCAGCTGCAGCGTGACGCGGAAGGCGTTGGCGCCCGCGCGGTCCATCTTGTTGATGAAGGCCAGCCGGGGGACCTTGTAGCGCCGCATCTGCCGGTCGACGGTGATCGACTGCGACTGGACGCCGGAGACGGAGCAGAGCACGAGGATGGCGCCGTCGAGCACGCGCAGGGCGCGCTCCACCTCGATGGTGAAGTCGACGTGCCCGGGAGTGTCGATGATGTTGATGTTGTGCGTCGGGCGAGAGGCGTCCGTCGCGTCCCACTCGCAATACGTGGCCGCCGACTGGATGGTGATCCCCTTCTCGCGCTCCAGATCCATCGAGTCCATCTTGGCGCCGACCGCGTCCTTGCCCTTCACCTCGTGGATCTGGTGAATGCGGCCCGTGTAGTACAGGATGCGCTCCGACAGGGTCGTCTTGCCCGAATCGATGTGGGCGGAGATGCCGATGTTGCGGACGAAGTCGATGTTCGCCACGTCTGCCTTGCCTTCCTGAATGCCCCTCCGGAAAAGGGGCGCTGCCACTACCAAGAATCAGTGCGAAAAATCAAGCGCACGGACGCGCTGCTGGCGACCGAGTCTGCCATCGCGGGATGTGCCGGGCGACTTCTTAGATGCCTCCAGGCCCGTTTGGTTGCGGGAAACAACGCGCCGCGCCAGCGCAATCCCAGGCGGCGAGGTTACGGACAAGAAGGGCCGCTGGCAGTACCGCTACAGCGAGGGTGCCGTCCGGATCCGGGAGCAGAAGAAGTACGACAGGGTGGTGGCGTTCGGTCGCGCGTTGCCTCGCATGCGCCAGGCCATCGATCGCGACATGCGGCTGCCAGGGCTGCCGCGCGAGAAGGTGATGGCGTGCATAATGCGCATTCTCTCCACCTGCTTCATGCGGCCGGGCAGCGAGGCCTACGCGAAGGAGAACGGCAGCTTCGGCATCACCACGTTGCAGAACCGGCACGCAAGCGTCCACGGTGACACGGTGCGGTTCCACTACCGCGGCAAAGCCGGCAAGGAGCAGGTCAACGAGCTGCGGGACCGCCGCGTGGCGCGGATCGTCCGCGAGCTGAAGAAGGTGCCCGGTAAAGACCTCTTCCAGTATGTCGCCGAAGACGGCTCGGTCGTGAACGTCCGCCGGCGGCACATCAACGACTACATCAAGGGAGTGATGGGCGAGCGCTTTTCGGCGAAGGACTTCCGCACCTGGGCGGGGACGTTGATCGCGGCCTGCGCCCTGGCACGCCTCGAGGGCGAGGAGGTCGAGGGCCCCGTCTCCGCCGTGCTGCTCGCGGTGGAGCTGCTGCTGTTCGAGCTGCGGCCCCGCTCGCTCATTCCGGTAGCGCTGGCAGCGGCGGCCGCGATGGCCGTCCGGATCGGATTCGTGGGGATCACGCCGGCGTTCGCGATGCCCAACATCGCCCAGCCCGGCGAAGGGGCACTCGCCGCATACGTCCTGCTCGGGGCGCTGGTCGGGGTCGCCGCCGTCGCCGTCACGAAGGTCGTCTACGCCATCGAGGACGCGTTCGATCACCTGCCGATCCATTGGATGTGGTGGCCCGCTATCGGCGCCGTCGCAGTCGGCGTGTGCGGCTACTTCTCTCCGCACACGCTCGGCGTCGGGTACGACAACATCGAGCGCATCCTTTCCGGCGATTTCGGCGGACAGGCGTTGCTCGTTCTCGGGGTGCTCAAGTTCGTGTCCTGGTCGATCTCGCTCGGGAGCGGAACGTCGGGCGGCACCCTCGCTCCCTTGTTCACGATCGGCGGCGCGCTGGGCTCGGCGAGATGGCCGCGCGCAGCTTCCCGCAGCTGGGGCTCGACCCGCGCATCGCCGCGCTCGTCGGCATGGCCGCCATGTTCGCGGGCGCCTCTCGCGCGCTCCTCGCCTCGGTGGTGTTCGCCTTCGAGGCCACGCGGCAGCCGATCGGGCAAACCGCGTGACTCTCATGCGGCCAGATGCAGGCCCAAGGGCAACGCCTCGCCGAACACACGCTGCTCGTCCTTCTCGCCGAGCTCTCGCGCCTCGCGGATCGAGCTGGCCCACTCTTCGGGAGCG
>Ga0209237_1000105_pt1 | contig 39999 bp, 41 predicted proteins | sample GraSoi013_1_40cm_2_FD_185820 | JGI IMG/M metagenome (GOLD analysis project Ga0209237, IMG submission 185820) | Grasslands soil microbial communities from the Angelo Coastal Reserve, California, USA - Sample 10_02_2013_1_40cm (SPAdes) (version 2) | ecosystem: Environmental > Terrestrial > Soil >...
TACTCTCTGCTCGCCATCCCGTTCGGGCAGATCGTGGTCCGCGTCCTGAAGTACATCCGGTTCCGACGGCGTCTCCAGGCGATGGGCGTTCCGCTCCGGGAGTGAGTGGACGAGACCGCCTGAGGGACGTCGATGATCCTCGTCATCGGAGGGCCGCCCGGCAGTGGCAAGACGACGGTCGCGGAGCGGTGGGCCGCGGCGCGCGGATCGGTCCTCGTGTCCGCGGGCATGCGGTTCCGGGCGATGGCGAAGGAACGGGGCCTGAGCCTCGAAGCGTTCGGCCGCGCCGCGGAGGGCGATCCGAGCATCGACCGCGCGCTGGATGCCGCCGTCCTCTCGGAGATCCGGACCCACGTGGCCGAGGGCCGGGACGTCGTGGTCGATGGACGGATTCAGGCGTACCTGCTCGTGAAGGAGCAGATCCCGTGTCTCAAGGTGCTCATCGATGCGCCGCTCGCGGTTCGCGCGAAACGAATCGCCGGCCGAGAGGGGACGACCGTGGAGGAGGCGAAACGCGAGATCCTCTCGCGCGAGCGGTCGGAACGGATCCGGTACAAATCGATTTACGGAATCGACGTCGGGGACACCCGAATCTTCGATCTCGTGATCGACTCGCGGGAGCGGACCCCGGACGAAGTCATCGCGAAGATCGCCGCGCGGGTGGGGGGATGAGCGACCTCGTCGTCCTCCACGAGGTGCCCGACTCGAAGTACGGAACGAGACCCGAGGACCGGTCGATCGAGGAACGGATCCGACTCGGCGTGGCGATCGTCGACAAGCCGACGGGCCCGACGTCCCACCAGGTCAGCGCCTGGGTGCGGGACATGTTCGGCGTCCCGAAGGCGGGCCACTCCGGCACCCTCGATCCGCGCGTGACCGGCGTCCTCCCGGTCGCCCTCGCCGACGCGACCCGGGCGCTCGAGGCGGTCCTCGAAGGGGACAAGGAATACGTCGGCGTGATGCAGCTCCACCAGGACGTCGACGAGCGGCGTGTCCGCTCCATGATGGGCCGGTTCGTCGGGGAGATCTATCAGATCCCTCCGATCCGGTCGGCCGTCAAGAGGGAGCAGCGAACCCGGAATGTCTACGAGCTCGAGCCGTTCGAGGTCGATGGCCGGAACGTCCTTTTCCGGGTGAGGTGTGAATCCGGCACCTACATTCGCACGCTGTGCGCCGACATCGGCGATGCGCTCGGCGTCGGCGCGAACCTGGTCGACCTGCGCCGGACGCGTGCCGCGACGTTCGGCGAGGCGGACGCCCATCCGCTGAACGCGTTCCGGGACGCGCTCGCGTACTGGAAGGAAGATGGCGACGAGGCGTCCGTCCGCGCGCTCCTCCGGCCCGTGGAGGACCTCCTGCGGCATCTGCCCCGGATCGTCGTGAAGGACACCGCCGTGGATGCGATCTGCCATGGCGCGAACCTCGCGGTCCCCGGCGTCGCGAAGCTGTCCGACCACATCCGAGTGGGCGACCTCGTCGGCGTGTACACCGGAAAAGGCGAGGCGGTCGCGATTGCGAAGGCGCTCATGACGTCGGATCGGATCGTCATCGCGAAGTCCGGTGCCGCCGCGGACACCGCGCGCGTGCTCATGTCCCCGGGGACGTACCCGCGACTCTGGAAGTGAGCGCGTGACGGTCGACGCCTGGGGCTTCGACGTCGAACGTCAGGCGACCGCACGTCGGCTACGGTCGCTACGCATCCGACTGTCGGCGATCCGTTCGGCCGTCGCGGCGGCCCTCACGCTAACCCTCGTGTTCGGCGGGGCGGGTGCGTTGCGCGATTGGGTGCTTTCTTTGCACGTGCCCTCGTGGGCGGCCAAGGTTACGTTTCTGGCCGCCTTGTTCGCGTTCGTGACCGCGATCGATCTCCCGTTTCGCTACGTCGCTGGATACCGGTGGGACCGGGCGTTTGGACTGTCCTCTCAACCTTTCGCCGGGTGGCTCAAAGATCTTGCGAAGTCGTTCGGCCTCGGACTCGGCGCGACGGTCGCAGTGGGCTACGTCTTGCTCTGGCTGCTCGCCATCTGGCCGACGTGGTGGTGGCTCGCCGCCTGGATGATGAGCCTCGTCGTCTCTATTGTCCTCGCGTTTCTCGCGCCCATCGTACTCGTGCCCCTGTTCTATCGCTTCCGACCCCTCGGAGATCCGGACCTCCGGGCCCGTTTCGAATCGCTCGCCGCCCAGGCGAAGGTCCCGATCGTGGGCGTGTTCGAGCTCCGCGCCTCCGAGAAAACACGGCGTTCGAATGCCGCGGTCATGGGCCTCGGGCGGACGCGGCGTGTCGTGGTCACGGACACGCTCCTTCGCGAGTTCCGGCCGGAGGAGGTGGAGACCGTCCTCGCGCACGAGCTCGCCCATCTGAAGTTCCTCGATCCGCTCCGCGGCTTCGTGCTGGGTTCGCTGACATCCCTCGTGACCCTGGCGGTCGCCGCGTGGATCTATGGGACTCTGTATTCGTCTTTCGGAATCCGGTCGATCGGCGACATGGCCGGGCTGCCGCTCTTGGCGGCGGTGCTCGGCCTCGTTTCCCTCCCGCTCCGTCCGCTCGAGCTGTGGTGGTCCCGCGCGCGAGAAGCACGGGCGGATCGATTCTCCCTCGAGCTCACACATGACCCGGCGAACTTCGCAACGGCGATGGCGAAGCTCCACGACCAAAACCTCGGCGTGGCGGACCCGAAGCCATGGGAGAAGTGGCTGTTTTACAGCCATCCTCCGGGCCGCGAGCGCGTCGAACTCGCTCGTTCCATTCGCGCATCGCCCGCGTAAGAACCGAGGAATCTTTATTACGACGCAGCCGATGGTCACGGCACTGGGTGCTGAGGTCGCCTAGTCCGGTGGAGTCCACGCCAACATTCCCGGAACGGGTTGTTGGCAAAATGCCCGGGTCGCCTAGACCGGTAGGGCGCGGCGCTGGAGTCGGCCTGAACTACCGCTGCCAGCGACGCCGTGGCTGCAAGGCCTCGGGAGTTCAAATCTCCCCCCGGGCGTTCAGCTTTTTCGACGAGCGGCGGCGAGTTTCTCCTTCAGCGCGACAATCGGCTTGAGCACCATCGGATCGACGCGACGCAGGACCGCCAGATACAAGCTCACGTAATCCCCGAGAAACAATGTGCCGAGCATCCGGCTCACGAGGGTCGGCCCGTCGTCCTGGATCTCCTCGACTTTCGTCTTCTTGGAGATGAGGGAAACGGTGATGTCGAGCTGTCGTCGCATCGCCGTGCTTTCGTCGCGATCCCGGAGAAGGATAGGGCGATGCGATCGCGCACGCGGATCCTCGACCCATCCGACGAGTTCGTTATGATCGGCCTCAGGGAACGTAGACGAAAATGCGAGGACCTTCGAGTTCTCGTTCAGCTGCGTCTGCCACCGCCTCGCGACGGCCGAGAAGGGAGGCGCCGCATAGATGATCGGCACGGTGGCTCGAATGCGGACGGCGAGGGCTTTCGCGCGGTTGGAGCGCATATCGTTCTCCGGACGCAGTTTCGTGCGGATGGATCTCAAGTGCGCAACGGCCTCATCGAGCTCGCCTCTCGGATCCGAGTACGTCCAATCCCCACTGATCGCCGCGAGGATCCCGAAGAGATGGCCGAATGCGCCGCGCGGCGGCAGTCCCGTCGGGACATCGAACACAGAAAAGTCGCTCCTCCTCGCGAGATCTGCCAGCATTCCACCGGATGTGATCGCGATCACGCGGCACCCGAGCTTGATTCCCTGGGCCGTCGCGGCCAAGGTTTCTTCCGTGTTTCCGGAATACGACAGCGCCACGAGGACGTCCTCGGACCGCGCGTAGGACGGGAGGTGGTAATCTCGGACGACCTGGATCGGGACCTTCGAGCGGTCCGCGACCCACGCCGCGAAAACGTCGCCGGCGATCGCCGAGCCACCCATCCCGACCAAGAAAATGCGCTGGGCCTCGTCGACCGCGAAATGGGTCGCCCTCGCCCGGGTCGCCGCGGCGATTTGGTCGGGGAGAGACGCGATGATGTCTCTCATTCCGCCGGGATCGAGCTGTGCGACGGCCCGCGGCTCCAACATCGGGGGCCCCATGGGACCGCCCAAAATAAGGCCTCCGCCCCTCCGAGTGAAAACCAATAAAATGGTTCCTACAACAATCTTGATATACGCCGCCCAGTTGCTCAGATTTCGTGGACCTCGCACGCGCGGTGGCCGCCCTGCAGCGAGGCGAATTCATCCTCGTGTACGACGGCGACGGCCGCGAAGAGGAAACAGACCTCACGATCGCCAGCGAGTTCGTGACGCCGGAATCCATCCGCACGCTTCGCAAGGAGGCGGGCGGTCTGATCTGCACGACCCTCTCGGGCGAAGTCCGTGGGCGAATCGGCCTCCCGTTCATGGCGGACGTCCTCCGGCGATCCGGGTCCGCGTATCCGGTCCTCAATGCAGTCTCGAAGGAAGACATGAAATACGATCGGCACAGCGCCTTCTCGATCTCCGTCAATCACCGCGACACCTTCACCGGCGTGACGGATGTGGACCGGGCCAGGACGATCTCGCGCTTCGCGGCCATCGCGAAGGAAGCGACGAAACGGGAGAACGGATGGGCGGCCCATGTGTTCGCCGAAGAATTCCGGTCCCCCGGCCACGTGCCCCTCCTGAACGCCGTCGATCCGCTCCTCGTCGAACGACGGGGTCACACCGAACTCACGACGGCCCTCATGCTCATGGCGGGACTCGCGCCCACCGCGACCATCTGCGAAATGATGGCGGACGACGGACGAGCTCTCTCGAAGCAAGATGCAAAGGCATATGCTCGGGCGAGGAATCTCGTCTTCCTGGAAGGGCAGGACATCGTTCGAGCGTGGCGTTCGTGGTCCGTGTAATGGCGACGGGGGTCTTCGATCTCCTCCATCCCGGTCATGTGTATTTCCTCCGCGAGGCCCGAGCGCTCGGCGACGAACTCTGGGTCGTCGTCGCCAGGGACAGCACGGCTCGGAAGTTCAAGCACGAACCGATCATGCCGGAGGCGGCCCGGTTCCAGATGGTCGAGGCGCTCAAGCCCGTCGACCGGGCCGTCCTGGGCCACGAAGGCAATATCTACGACATCCTCGATGAGATCCGCCCGGACATCATCGCGATCGGGTACGACCAGGTCCACAGCGAGGAACGGATTCTCGCGGAGTGCCGCAAGCGCGGGCTCACGACAAAAGTCCTCCGGCTCCCGAAGTTCGAAGGGGATCTCGTCGGCACGAGAAAGATCGTGAGGAAGGTGGCGGAATGGCTCGCGCTCGAAGAACGACTCGACAAAGTCGAAGGCGGGAACACGCGTCACGCCGCGGACCCGCCGCCACGGCCTCGCCGGCGAAAACCGGCGGGCCGAAAGCGAAACGCCTGAAACGGATCGGGATCGTCGACACGTCCTTCTCGCGGTACGACATGGCTTCCGCCGCGATCGACGAACTGCGAAAGCAGGGGGAGGGCTTCACGGTCGAGCGGTACACGGTTCCCGGCATCAAGGACCTCGCCGCGGGCGCACGAATCCTGTTCGACCGAGGGTGCGATCTCGTGTTGGCGCTCGGGATGGTCGGACGGCAGCCCGTGGACAAGGACTGCGCCCTCGCGGCGGACTTCGGCCTCCAAGCGGTGCAGGCCCAGATCGGCAAGCACATCCTCGGCGTCATGGTGCACGAAGAAGAGGCCACGGACGAGGCCGAGCTCGCCGGCCTGTTCGACCGACGGACTCGCGAGCACGCGGCGAACGCGTACGATCTTCTCTTCCGGCCGGCCGCGATCCGGGCGCGGGCGGGGACGGGTCAGCGGGAGGGATTCGCCGACGCAGGGCCACTCCAGGTGACGCGGACGTGAGGCTCGTCATCGTCGCCGCGGAGTTCAACCGCGAGGTCACCGACCTCATGGTGAAGAGAGCTCTTGCGCGGGCGGAAGAACGCGACATCCGAGTCACGTCCGTTGTCCGCGTGCCGGGCGTATTCGAGATTCCCCTTGCGGTCCAGCGGCTCCTGGAGCGTGCGGATGTCGATGCGGCGGTCGCAATCGGCGCGGTGATCAAAGGGGAGACCCTGCACGACGAGACGCTTATGGCCGCGGTGCCGAAGGCCCTGCTTGACATCGAACGGGCGACACACAAGCCGATTGGTCTCGGGATTACCGGTCCGGGGATGACCGACGAACAGGCGATGGCCCGCGTCGACAAGGGCGCGGAGGCCGTCGACGTGGCCCTCGCGATGCACGAGCTGCTCCGAGGGATCTGACGATTTTCCCCTTGAGATTCAAGCCGGAAAGGTTTAATCCCGCACCCGTTCCATGTCGGCCGGCCTGGAGCACACGCCATGGTCGACACGACCGCCCTCGAGTCCCTTCTCCACGAAGTCGAGCAGAACGAGGGTGTGCAGGAGGCGATGCTTGTTTCCCGGGCGGGAACGTATCTCGGGGGGAGCTTTCCCCGCGGCGTCCACGTGGATACCTTCGGGTCGATGTTCGCCGTCCTGGTCGGCTCCGCGATGACCATCACCGATGAAGCGAAGGATTCGCTCGAGTCCGTCGTGATCCATTCCAAGTCGAACAAGTACCTCATCGTCCACGCGGGCCGCAAGGCACTGCTCGTGATGCGCCTTCCCCCTTCCGCCGATCCACAAAAGACGAAGACCGCGGTCGAGAAGTACATCCCGCGGATCGAGGAACACCTGTGACCTAGATCCTTCGCATCCCGCGGAGGATCCACTCGCCGACGGCCTTCGACACGTACCGGACGGTCGCCGCCGATCCGCGATCCGTCCCCTGCGCTGATGTCCGGCCCTGGGAGAGCAGCTGAAGTACGTCGTCGAGGCGCAACGCGCCGGCGTCGACCACGGTCACCGCCTTCGCGACCTCATCGAGAAAATGGCTATCGCTGCCTCCCGTCTCGCCGATCTTCCGTTCGCGGGCCAACGCTCGCGCGCGGATGTTCCCCCGTCGAAGCGTCCGGCCGTTGCACGTCTCGTATGCCGGGAACCGGGCCTCCGCCACCGCGGTGGGGCCGAGCCCGGACCAGAACCGGAACGGGTGAGCCGCGACCGGGACGCCGCCCAGGGCGACGATCCGCTCCGCGGTCTCCGAGACCGAGAGGTTCCGGGGGATGACCTCGCGGATTCCGTACCCGAGGACGTGGCCGGAGTCCGTCGAGACCTCGATCGCCGGGATCACGAGGAACTCGCGGTCCGTCGCGGCCTCCGCGGCCGCGATCCCCCCGACGGAATTGTGATCCGTGATCGCGATCCCCGCGAGACGAGCCTTTCGGGCGACGCCCACGAGCGCCGCAGGATCGACGCGGGAATCAGGAGAGTACTTCGTGTGGTTGTGCAGGTCGAGGAGCATGGAAGAGGCCGCACGGAGGCCCCTTCGCTTAAAAGCTTGCGCATTGGGGATTCCCGGCAAGCTCTTATGCGCCGAGGATTCGATGTCGAAGCCGTGACCGTCGAATCGAAGCTCGGCATCTTGCGAGACCGAGTGCTCGTCGGTGGTCGAGAGATTGCCGTCCGCCGGGGTCGGCATGGGTGGCGCCTCGTCCCCGGTGCAGGCGGTGGAGTGGGCCGCGTGCAGTACGATGGCTGGCGGGACCGACTCACGATTCAGTCCCCGTCCGGCTCCCTGGAGATTCGATTTCGATGGCGCCACACGATGTTCCCGTGGCGCGGGCACATCTACCGCGTCGGCTCGATGCTCGGCAATCGAGTGACCCTCTTCCGCGGCACTAAGCCGGTGGCCGTCGGCAAGATCACCTGGGGTGGCGTGCGGTTCGAGATGATGGACCCGGAGTTCCACGATATCGACCGGGAGCTCGCCCTGGGATTCGGCCTCCGCGCACAGGCGATTGCCGTCGCGGTCATCGCGGGCGTCCAGTGATGCCTAGTGGACCCACGTGCCTTCCTTCATGCCCTTGTCGACTTTGAGCGGGGTGCCGTCCACCGCGAGGCGGATCCGGGTTTCCCCCTCCCGGCCGAGGAAGAGGATCGTTCCATCGGGGCCGACCTGGAGCTTGTACTTCTGAAATTCGGAGAATGGCAGGACCGGCGCTCCTCTCACCCCGAGGACCTGCGCTCCCACCGGTGCGGCGTCCGGGGGGAGCACGAGGCCGACCTCCGCTTTGTCCTCCGCCGCGAGGAGCATTCCCCGGCTCTCGATTCCGCGGAGCTTGGCGGGCTCCAGGTTGACGAGGACGACGATTTTCCGACCGCGGAGTTGGTCCTTCGAGTAGTTCTTCCGAATCCCCGCGACGATTTGTCGTCGCTCTCCCCCAATGTCCACTTCGAGGACGTACAGGTTGTCGGCGTTCGGATGCTCGGTCACGTCCACGATTTGGGCGACGCGGAGATCGAAGCGGTCCGCGGAGTTCTCCTTCGCCTCGCTGAGGTCGATCTTGGTGAACAGGGGCTTGCCGACGCGGAGCGTCTGGCCGGAGGGCACGTCCTCCAGGGCCTGGTCCCACGTTTCTGAATGAACATCCGATTCGTACCCGAGAGACCGCCAAAGACGGGAGGAGCTGAACGGGAGGAACGGAGCCATGAGGATGGCCAGGGACCGGCTCACCCGCAAGGCGACGTGCAGCACGGTCCCGCAGGCGGCGCGATCCCTCTTGATGAGTTCCCAGGGCGCCTTCTGGTCGAAGTACTGGTTTCCCAGGCGCGCGAGCTGAATCGCCTCTTTCATCGCGTCCTTCAGGTGGACGTAGTCGACGTTCTGCCCTACTTTCTTCCACTGCTGCTCCACCGCGCGGATCATCTGCTTGTCCGCGGCATCGAGAAAGCCCGCGGGCGGGATCGCGTGATCGAAGTTCTTGTCGGCGAAGGTCAGGGCGCGGTGCACGAAGTTCCCGTACACCGCGAGGAGCTCGCTGTTGTTCCGCTGGGCGAAGTCCTCCCACTCGAAGTCCGTGTCCTTGGTCTCCGGCATCGTCGCGATTCCGTAGTAGCGAATTTGGTCCGGATCGAAGCGCTCCAAGAGGTCAGGCAACCACACGCCGCGGCCGCGACCCGCGCTCATTCTCTCCCCCGAGATGTTTAGGAATTGCGTCGCAGGCACGTCGTACGGGAGGTCGAGCTTCTCGTCATATCCGAGCAGGATCGCGGGCCAAAAGATTGTGTGGAACACGATGTTGTCTTTTCCGATGAAGTAGTAGTGGCGAGCCTTGGGATCGTACCAGAAATCCTTCCACCCATCCGGTTTGCCGTGGCGTCGATACCACTCTCTCGTCGCGGTCAAGTATCCCATCACCGCCTCGAACCAGACGTAGATCCGCTTCGTCTCGTAGCCGGGGACCGGGACTTCGATTCCCCACTCCAGGTCCCGGGTGATCGGCCGGTCTTTCAAGCCCTCCCGGAGCCAACTCCGCATGAACGTGAGCACGTGATGCCGCCAATGCTCCTTGTCCTTCGCCGCCCATTTCGTGAGCGGCTTCTCGAATGCACTCAGCCGGAAGAAGAAGTGCTTTGTCTCTTTCGGGATGGGCGTCGTCCCGTGGATATTGCATCTCGGATCTTTCAGTTCGAACGGATCCAGGATTCTCCCGCAGTTCTCGCACTGGTCCCCCCGGGCGCGTGGGAAGCCGCAATGGGGGCACGTCCCTTCGACATAGCGGTCTGGGAGGAAGCGCTGGTCCGTCGTGCAAAACGGGGAAACCATCGTCGCCTCGTAGACGTGGCCTTTGTCCCTCAGCGCGAGGAAGATCTCTTGGACCCACGCTTCGTGATGCGGGTCGGCCGTGTTCCAGTAGAGATCGTATCGCACGCCGAGCTGCTCGATGTTCTTCTCGTGGAGTGCGTGGTAGCGTTCGGCGATGACGTTCGGGGGAACTTTCTCCTGGTCCGCTCGGACCGTCACGGGAGTCCCGTGCATGTCGCTGCCCCCGACCATGAGGACCTCGTCCCCTTTCATCCGGTGGTACCGCGCGAAGATATCCGCGGGGATGAACGTCGAGACCGCATGGCCGAGGTGTCGCGGGCCGGATGCGTACGGCCAGGCGACGCAGACGAGGATCTTCGCCATTCGCGGCGGGTCCAAGAAGAGAGGCTCATTTAAACCATTCGCGGACGAGGTCTTCCACCCATGGAGTGCAGACGGAACCGGTCTTGATTATCACCGCTTGCAAGTTTTGGCGAATAGGTGATGGCAGAAGACCGCGATGCACCGCTGCCCGAAGCGGGCGTGGTCCGACGGTGTTGCAGCAGCGCGCGCGTCAAGACATGAACTCGCCCCGAGATTTCGACAAGCTCATCTCGAATCTGGGCACGATGCCGCGGATCCTCTGCTGGAAGTGCCGGAAGCTCACGCCGTTCGAACTCGATCGATGCGAACATTGCGGCTCTGCGTTCGCCGGTGGCACAGGCGGGGCATACGGAAGTGACCGCAAATCGCGGTCTCGTACGATGTCGACGACCAAGATCTCCTCGACGCCGCCGAAGCGCACGCTCCTCGAGATCGTCGAGGATCTCCGTCACGTCAACGACGCCACGACATCCGTCCGCGGACGGCCACGGGAGAAAGAACTCTCCGTCCGTCTCTATCAATGCCCGACGTGCGGGCGGTTCGTCTCGGAGCAGTCCACCGAATGCGTCTGCGGCGTCGGGTTCGCCCCGATGTCCGCCGTCACGTTCTCATGTCCGGATTGCGGGTCCCGGGTCCCGTCGGATGTGGACGCGTGCCCGGTCTGCAGCCGAGGCTTCACGCAGTCGGGCGGAGCCGGCGATTACGTGTACGCGTGCCCGCGGTGCGGCGTCCATGTCACCTCCGATGCGGTTCGCTGCTCCTGTGGCGCTTGGTTTGAGGACTGATTCGCCACTGTATCAGTTCCGAGAACCGTCCAATAAGCCCTTTATCGTTCGACCGCGTCGATTCTTCCGACGACGGACCACACCGTCGGAAGGAACCCAACCCACGATGAAACCGAAACGCCCCCGGATATCCGGCCGGAAGACGTACTATCTCGTCCTCTGGTGGATGTCCCAGACGCCGTACGCGGCGATCTTCGAGAACCAAGTCGCCGCGGAGGCCGCGGCGAACGTGCGAAACGCCCTCATGGTCACGATGTCGGGCCGCGACGTCAAGGTGGACCAGGTCCAAGACTGGTACCGCCGCGACGAATCGGGCGCCCCGATGCCCGCGGAATGGCGGGACCTCGTCGGACAGATCCACGTCCCTTGGCTCGCGAAGCCGAAACCGTCCCTCTGACCGCCGGACCGCAGCGTGCCGCGCCGCCCCGCGTCCCGGCCGCCGAGCCAGTTCGGATCCGTCTCTATCAATTCGGATAGAGGGGAAGAAACGACTATAGGCTCAGAGCACAGGAACCGGCACATCCATGGCTTCTTCGCAAGGCCTCGTCGCGGAGTGCCCGACTTGCAAGGCCATCGTTCCCATCGATGCCCCGGAGTGCCCTCAATGCGGGGAACTGTTCGAAACGGAAGAGTCGGCCGGGACCACCGCCGCGCCGCCCTCCGCGAGCGCCGAGGGTTCGGCCAACGACGATGACGAGGTCAAAGAGAAGACGGGCTTCCGCGAGAAGTTCCTGTTCTACGCCGGCATTTTCCTAATCCTGCTCGGCGGTCCGGGGATCGCCCTGGGCTCTTGGCTCCACGACGAGCTTCGGATCAGCGTCGGCGAATTCACCGCGTTCGATGCCTTCGGGCCTTGGAACCGGCTCGTCACCGCGATTGGGCTCATCGTGCTGATTGTCGGCATCGTGTGCTTGATCCTGAGCCTCCGATTCTCTCGTCCCTCCGACGTCGAAAAGGACCTGAACGCGCTGCGCCAATCGTGAGTTTCGCGCGCCCTCGGTGGGCTCGACCCCTATACCATTATATACCGTACAGCGGATGCGAAACGCGGCGGTGGCAGAGGGGCCACCACATGGAGTCGTGGATGGCGTATTCGGGGTCTGGCTTTCGACCTTCGAACGTCCCGGTGGAGGAGGGGAAGGTGTACGAGGCCAAGATCGAAGATATCGGACGGGAGGGCGACGGACTGGCGCGGATCGCGAACTTCGTGGTCTTCGTCCCAGGGACGAAGATCGGGGACGAGGTCAAGATCCGCATCACGAAGGTCCACCGACGCATGGCGTTCGGAGAAGTCGTCCGCGAATAATGCAGCGTCGGTGCGGGGGAGTCGGGGGGAGGCCGAGCGCGAGCCCGGGCGCGGCCTCGGAGCTTCGAAAACCGTAGAATAAGCTCCTTATAGGCGCCGGCCCCCATCGAGTCCAAGGACGGTTCTGTGCTCCGCTCACGGCAGGTTGTCCTTGCGGCCGCCGCGGCCGGTGCCGCCGCGCTACTCATCGGTTCCACGCTGGCGGTGCTGACGCTCCGGCCCGCCGAGAGCGACTCGGACGGAGATGGCATCCCGGATTCGGTCGAGGCGGCGACCCAGCGGAACGTCGTCGCGGCATCGGTCGGGGATGAGTTCTCCATCGTGAGCCGTCTGGCGAGCGCCCCGTTCTCGGACCAGTTCCAAGTGTCGTACGAAGCGGGGACGTTCTTCGTCTCCTATCAGCGGGCCCGGGGAAGCGACAGCTCGTACCAGCTCGAGCTGAGGAACCTCGTCGAATGGGTGGACCGCAACGGAAACAACCGGATCGATCCGGGCGAGACCATCGGCGTCGGGACTACGTTGGGGACGACCGCGTTCGCCAACGCCCCCGTCACGAAGACCCAGCTGGAGAGCGCGGATGGCGGGCTCGTCACCGAGTTGTCGATCCGAAGCACCACCGTGAACATGACCTTGAACGTCACGGTGGCGGAGCGGTTCATTCGCCTGTCCAACCATCGAGTCCTGACTCCCATGGAGGTCAAGCTCGACCTGACAGTCGATGGGGTGACCGTCTCGCCCGGGGCGAGCCTGGGCCTCGACGTGCGCATCAACACGACGAAGAGCCTCGAGTACGGCAACCGGAGCTGGGATGACGTGAACGAGTTCGCGGACGGCGAGGCTGGCATCAACGTGACCGGAGGCCCGGAGGCGAGCCCGGCAACCGTGTTCTTCTCCTGGTCCAAATCGGCGATCGCGGACGGTCTCGAGATCCCCGTGAGCTACTCGAACTTCTCGACCGGGGTTCCGAATTCCTACGAACTGTACCTGGCCTACCCCCTGACCAAGGCCCGGTCCCCCGTGAGGCTCGTCCACGATCCGGTCCTCGGCGTCGACAGCGCCGCGTACAAGGGGGTCGTGACACGTCCGCCCGAGCTCCAGGGGGACCTGGTCCTCTACGCGGGGTCGCTCGCCGCCGCGGTGATCCTCGTCGCGCTCACCGTCATCGTTGCGGACCGCCGCCGCAAGAAACGCGAAGAATAAGGCCGGAATCCTTAACACCCGGGCCCTTTACGGTGGGGGGCGGTCCCCAATGGTGGCCATCGAGAACGTTCTCCTCGCGGCCGAATCGGTCTTCGCGCTCGTGCTCACGGTGATTGCGGTCCTTGCCCTCCGGAGGGCGAAGGACATGCATCTCGCGTACCTGGCCGCGGCGTTCGGCATCTTTTTCTTGAAGGCCCTCGTCTTGACGATTTCCTTGTTCGCTCTCTCGCTCCCCTCGGGACAGATCTTCCTGCTGTCCGGATCGCTCGACCTCGTGATCCTCGCTCTGTTCTACGGCTTCACTCTGCGGCGCTGAGCGCCGCGTGGTCTCATGGACCGGGAGATCCTGTCCGTCAAGACCCGGAAGGACCTGTATGACTTCGTCCGCAAGAATCCGGGTTTCCATCTTCGTGAGCTATCGCGAGCCCTGAACCTGTCGATTACCCTCGCGGATTACCATCTCCGGTTCCTCGAGAAGCACGAGCTAATCACGTCCGCGATGGATGGGGAGTACAAACGATTCTATCCGCGATCGACGCCGGGTCAGGCGGAGGTCCGCGCCGCCCTCACGGAGGCGGAGAAGCAGATCCTCGCGTTCCTGCGGCAGCCGGTGCCCCTGAAGGTGATCGACTTCCTCATGGAACGGGAGGGGGCGACCCACAAGGAGATCCTCGAGCAGGTGCCCGTCTCGCCATCGACCCTCTCGCATCACCTGAAGAAGATGCAGGCCGCGGGGATCGTCGAACATGCCGACCGGACCGAGCGCCAGTACCGCGTCGTCAACCCGAAGTCGGTCGCGCGCCTCATGACCGCGTACGAACTGGCGACACCGGACCAGGTTGACACGTTCATTCGCGTGTGGGGCGAGTTCCGCTTGTGACGCGATCTCAGAGGATCCGCAGGAGTTCCACCGCGACCCACTCGACGAACTCCTTGTCCGTCGGCGTGAACGCGTTCAGCTGGTCCGAGTCGATGTCGATCTCCGCGATCGCGGAGCCGTCTCGGAGGATCGGCACGACCATTTCCGCTCGCGTATTGATGAAACACTGGAGGTACCGCGGGTCGTCGTTCACATCCGGCACGATGACCGTCGCCTTGTCCGTCACCGCCGCCCCGCAGATGCCTTCGCCGATCGGGATCCGCAGGTGCAGGGTCGCGCTGGGCCCGGACCAGGAAGCGAGGACCAGCTCCGATCCGTCCACGTTGTAGATCCCGACCCACGTGTAATGCGGAATCTTACGCAGCTCCCGGCACACGAAGTCCGTGATCGGCTTGCGTTGGCTCCCGGAGTGGATGATCTTCTCGAGGCGAGCGGCGACCTCGTCGTAACTAACCTTGCCCTTTTCGCCGGCCATGACTTCGCCGAACTTCCCGACTCCTTTCATCGTGGCGCGCCGCTCCGTCGAACGGCCGAGGTCGCCATAAGGCTTGCGGAATTTCGTGACAAGGGATTCGCGACGCGGTATCGGCTCCGTTCGAGAAACGACTCATGAGCAGGTTCCACGCTTCCTCCGAACCGGATGATGAAATGTTCAAATATCAGTGGCTTCTAAGAGAGATTACAAGCATCCCTCCACAACGGGCCGTTCCCTGGATTTCTTGAAACGGCGAACGGCCTACCCTTTTTTTCTTTTCGCTTGCCGGATACGTCTTTCCACGGTCCGCCGAGCGACGTCGGAAAACCGTCTTATAGCATTTGTCCGTTGTCGGGTCGCTTAGACAAGCATCCCTCCACAACGAGGCCGTTCAGAACTCCTGGACGGCCCTTTATTTTGTGGCCATCCCCGCGGCTAGGCCATCGGCGGGATCTTGATTCCGCGGGTGTCGATCCGCACGCGTCGGCCGTCCACGTTCAGGCGGCCCTCCGCGAAGAGCCGTACCGCGAGCGGCAGGAAGACATGCTCCTGCTCGAGGATGCGGGCGGCGAGGGTCTCCTCCGTGTCGTCCTCGTGGACCGGCACCGCTTTCTGCAAGATGATGGACCCCCCGTCCACGGACGCATCGACGAAATGGATCGTGCAGCCGGAGACCTTGACGCCGGCGGCGATCGCGTCGCGCTGCGCGTGAGCTCCGGGGAACGCCGGGAGGAGCGACGGATGGATGTTGATGATTCGGTTCGGGAACTCGCGGATGAAAGACGCCGAGACCAGGCGCATGAAGCCGGCAAAGACGACCAGCCCGACCTCTTTTGCCCGAAGGACTTTCACGACCTCCCGTTCGAAGCCTTCGCGGTCCTTGCCGAACGGGCGGTGATCCACGACGACCGAAGGGACTTTCGCGGCTTTCGCGCGTTCGAGCACGGGCGCCCCCGGGACGTTGCAGACGAGGACCGCGAGGTCGACGTCCAAGTCTCCGTGCTTGCGGGCGTCCACGAGGCTTTGGAAATCCGTGCCCCGCCCCGAGGCGAGTACTCCAACCTTCGTTCGGCCCATTGCGGTCCCTCAATGTTTGAACAACCGGATTCCCGTGAACACCATGCCGATTCCGTGCTCGTCGGCGGCTGCGATGACCTCGTCGTCGCGGATTGATCCGCCCGGCTGAGCCACCGTCGCGACGCCGCCTTTCGCGAGTTCGTCGACGCCGTCGCGGAACGGGAAGTACGCGTCGCTGACCGCGACGCTCCCGCGGGCCGCGGCTTTCGCCTTGTAGCATGCGAGCATGCACGCATCGACGCGGCTCATCTGTCCGGCGCCGACCCCGACCGTTCGCTCCTCCTTGACGAGGACGATCGAGTTCGATTTCACGTAGCGGCTCACGAGGATCCCGAACAGGATGTCGCGTATCTGGGCCGCGTTCGGCGACACTTTCGTCACGACCTTGAAGGCCTCGGGACGCGGGGTTGGAAAGTCCGTCGTCTGGAGCAGGACCCCGCCCAGGACGCGGACCATGTCGATCCCGTGGTCTTTCCGGAACGGTCCGCGAGTCCGCAGGATCAGGAAGGTCCCTTTCTTCTTTGATTTCAGGAGGTCGAGCGCTTGCGCCTCGTACTCCGGCGCAATGACGGCATCGAGGACGTCCTTCTTCATCGCCTTCGCGGTGGCGAGATCGACGGGACGATTCAATCCGACGACGCCACCATAGGCGGAGACCGGGTCCGCCGCATGTGCGCTTGAATACGCTTCGGCGAGCGTCGACGCCAGGGCGACGCCAGACGGATTCGTGTGCTTGATCACGACGGCCGCCGGTCGCTCGAACTCCGTCGCGAGGCGCAGCGCCGCATCGAGGTCGATCAGGTTGTTGTAGGACAGCTCCTTCCCCTGCAACTTCTCGGCGGTCGCCGTCGCGGCGAACGGAAAGGGCTCTTGGTACAGGGCCGCTTTCTGATACGGATTCTCCCCATAGCGGAGGTCCGCGACTTTGTCGTATGCGAGGCGCAGCGCGGGCGGGAGCACGGTCCCTTGTCGCTTCGCGAAGTAGTTGAAAATCGCGGCGTCGTAGCGGGACGTGTATTCGAACGCCTCCATCGCGAGTTCGTTTCGGAGTTTCTCCGGGATCGAACGGTGCTCTTGGAGGGCGCGAAGGACGTCCGGGTAGCGTGCAGGTCGGACGACCACGCCGACCCGCGTGGCGTTTTTCGCGGCGGCCCGAATCAGCGACACGCCGCCGATGTCGATGTTTTCGATTGCCTCCTCGAGTCCGACGCCCGGCTTCGTCACCGTGGTCTCGAACGGGTACAGGTTTACGACGACCAGGTCGATCGGGACGGCGTCGAGGTCCGCGAGGTCCTTCTCATCGCCGCGAGGCGCGAGGATTCCAGCAAAGATCTTCGGGTGGAGCGTCTTCACTCGGCCTCCCAAGCCCTCGTGGAGCCCGGTATAGTCCGCGACGGTCATCACCGGGAGGCCCGCACCCTTCAGGGTCTTCGCCGTCCCTTCGGAGCCGATTAATTCGAATCCGAGAGCGCGCAAGCCCCGAGAGAACTCGACGAGGCCCTCCTTGTCCGATACGCTGACGAGAGCCCGGCGGGGGGAAACCATCCCTATTACCGGGTGGGAATGGGGAGAATGCAATTAAGTCTTCGGTGAATCAGATGCCCGCGTCGGGGGAGATTCCCTCAGGGCGTCGGATCGGGCCGAGGAAGGAGCCCGGCCTCGCTCACGAGCTCGGGCACGATTTCCTCCCATCCGATCGGCATGATGTGGACCCCACGGACGCCCTCGATTTTCTTGAGTGCCTTGATCGTCCGCACCGCGATGCTCACGCCCTCCGCCTTCGGATTCGGAGCGCGTTCCATCCGGTCCAGGATGTGCTTCGGGACGACTGCGCCCAGCTTCTCGACCATGAACCGGGCCATCTTCGCGGACTTTAGCGGGATGACGCCCGCGAGGATGTACACCTTGTCGTGGAGCCATTCCTTCCGCACCAAGCGCATCCACTCCTCGAACGCGTCCACATCGTAGACGCCTTGGGTCTGGACGAAGTCCGTGCCCGCGGTGACCTTTCCTCGAAGCTTCCCAAATGATTCCTCCTTCGAACCGCGGAACGGGTCCGCAGCCGCGCCGATGAACACCTTGGGCGCCTGCTCAACTTTGTCGCCGCCCCGCAGGATCCCGGTGTCCCGCAGCGCTCGGAACGTCGCAATCATCTCCTCCGTGCTGAGGTCGAAGACGGCTTTCGCGTCTTTCTCGTTTCCTGCGGTCGGAGGGTCGCCCCACAGGCAGAGGACATTGTGGATTCCGAGGGCCGAGGCCCCGAGGAGATCCGATTGGAGGCCGATGCGGTTTCGGTCTCGCGAGACCATCTGCATAATCGGCTCGACGCCTTCTTGCAGGGCGATCGTCGCGGCAGCCAGGGAGGAAATGCGGACGAGCGCGCGCTGGCCATCGGTCATGTTGCACGCATCCACGGTCCCCCGATAGACGGCCGCATGGCGTCGAATCTCCGACGCGTCCGCGGACGCCGGCGGGGCGATCTCCGCGGTCACCGCGAACACCCCCGAGGCGAGGATCCGCTCGAGACGACTGCCCGCGCGGATCGCACGGCTCGCGACCTCCGCGGGCATCGCGCGCGGGAATGCCGGAGGAGCTATCTAAGCTTCGGTCGATGGTACGAAGAAATCTCGATTACCATCCGTACCGGTCGCACAGCTCGAGGGCGAGGATCATCCGATAGAATTCGCGCGCGTGGATTCCCAGCCACGGCTTTCGGAGCAGTACGGCCAAGATCATTCGCGGGTTGACGGCCCGCCAATCGAGTCCGTCCAGTTCCTCGCCGACGGAATTCATCAGGCGATCACCCCATCGACGGATGCGCTCGATCATCCAGAACAGGAGAGGGTCGAGGAACGGGGACGCTTTCATCGCCCGGTCATAGGTCATCATGGACGTCGGATCCTCCCGCTCCAATGCGGTCACCGCGAACTCGCCCGCGATTCGCCCGCTGAAGATTCCGGGGTGGATCCCCGCCCCATTGAGCGGGTTCGTGATGCCCGCGGCATCTCCCGCGATTGCCAAGCCGGGAGCCGCGAGCGCGGTCAGGTCGTACCGCGACGGAATCGAACCGGCGATGGTCTGCGTCTTCCGGTCGACGTCGATGCCGAACTTGCGGCAGAAGTCCACCGTGGCGGCGTGCGCGTCGATGTGACCTCCGGCGCCGACGTTCACCGAATCGCCTTTCGGGAAGATCCACGCGTAACCGCCCTTGTACGCTTCGCCGATGTAGAGGAGGAAGAACTGCGGATCCAGGAGGGGGACGTCTTCGCGGCGGAACCGGTACTCGTATGCACCGATTCGTTCGAGGCTCCGCACGAGGCCCGCCTGGCGCGCGACGAAGCTTGCGGGTCCGTCCGCACCGATCACGATGCGCGTATCGATCGTCTGGCCGTTCGCCTCGACACGCCATCCGCCGTCGTGACGCGTAATCCCGGTGACCTTGGTCGATGTGCGCAGCTCGGCGCCATCGTCCACCGCGCCGTCGACGAGCCAGCGATCGAACATCGGGCGGTTGATCGCGTAGCCCGGAAGGCGGGTGATGTAGAACCAGGTCCCGTTCGGCACGATGCATTTCGCGCCGGAGACGCGCTGAGCGACCCACTCATCCCGGGGTCGGAGGCCATTCGACGCGAGTCCGAACTCACTCACGCCTTCCGCGCACTGGACGGGCTCTCCAACGACTCTCTTCTTTTCGAAGATCGCGGTTCGGAAGCCCGCGGCGGCGACTGCCCGGGCGGCCATTCCTCCGGCCGGTCCGGCGCCCACCACGACCGCGTCGTACATTCACTGATGGTGAGGGAGTCGGGGCTATTTCGGCGTTACGCGGTCGCCTCGGCCGGGAACCGAACAGCGAGGTCTTCGCCGTGGGCCGTCGGGCGGTACACGTATGGGGGCACGCCCCGTCGAACCGCCGGGCCGCGCTGCTTGGTGATCAGCTGCACCGCCATCAAGACCCGCAGGCTGTTGACCGTCGTGTACTCGGAGAGACCGAGCTCCTCGGTAACTTCGGTCACGCTCGCGTCCGGGTGGAGGTGCAGAAAGCGAAGGATCGTGACCGTGTTCCGGTCCAGGACCTCCGCGGTCTGCTTCTGTTCCGGCCGCGGCTCGAGCTCGAGTCGCTCGTAGACGCGCTTGCCTTGTTCGGAAGGTGAGACGACTACGTTCAGGAGCGCGGTCTTCTCGATCTCCAGTAAATGCTTCGCGACGGCCGCGGGAGCGATGCCCATCTGGGCCGCCAGCTCGGGGATCTTCGAGTCCCGATTGCGGTACACCTTGTTCTCCACGACGATTGTGAGGACCTCGCGCTGACGTTCCGTGAGGAGGCGAGACCAGTCGGTAGAGTGCATCCGGCCGCCGAACGTCGCGACCGGACTTAAGCGTTTTCGTGGAAGGCCGCCGGAGGGTCTTTGTCTGACGACATCGGCGTACGATTCTGCGGCACCCTTCGCCCCGTCGGACACGTGCGGCATGCTTGGCGCTCAAGGCTATATCGACCGAACCGATTCCGCCCTCAGGTGTCCACGTGCCCGGCAACGTCATCGACGGCAAGCGGATTGCGGACGACGTTCGGACCGAGCTGAAGCCGCGGATCTCGAAGCTCGCGGGTGAGGGCGTGGTCCCCGGACTCGCGGCGGTCCTCGTCGGGGAAAATCCCGCATCGCAACTCTATGTGAAGATGAAAGGGAAAGCCTCCGAGGAGATGGGCATGGCCCACTGGACGATTGAGCTCCCCGGCGATGTACCCGAGGGGCGTCTCCTCCAGGAAATCGGACGATTGAACAGCGATCCGAAGGTCCACGGGATCCTCGTCCAGCAGCCGTTGCCCGACCAGATCTCGGTAGACAAGGCGGTCTCCGCGGTGAGCCCGCTCAAGGACGTGGACTGCTTCCATCCGGTGAACGTCGGCCTCGTGCTGATTGGCCGCCCGCGGTTCGCGCCCGCCACGCCCTCCGGCGTCGTCGAGCTCCTCACGCGGAGCGGGTACGATCCGAGCGGGCGGGACGTCGTGATCGTGGGCCGAAGCAACATCGTGGGGAAACCGCTCGCCGCCCTCCTGATGCAAAAAGGCCCCAAGGCGAATGCGACGGTCACGGTCGTCCATAGCGGGACGCACGAACTCGCGGCGCACACGGGACGGGCCGAGATCCTCATCGCGGCGATGGGCTCCCCGCGATTCATCAAGGCGGACATGGTCAACAAGGGCGCCGTCGTCATCGACGTCGGGATCAATCGAGTCCGCGATGAGAGCGTGAAGAGCGGCTATCGTACGGTCGGCGACGTGGACTTCGATGCCGTGCGTCCGAAGGTGGAGGCGATCTCGCCCGTCCCGGGGGGCGTGGGACCGATGACGATCGCGATGCTCCTCTCGAATACAGTGTATGCGGCGGAGCTCGCCTTGAGAGCCGCCGGCCCCGCCCCGACGTAAGGACTATCCCTCGCAAACCGATTCCTCCCGCCTCGGAGGGGGTCCGATGATCACGGGCGTTCAAGACGTCTACTACGAAGTCCAGGACATGAAACGCGCCATCGCGTTCTACCGAAATGTGCTGAATCTGGCGGTGACGGAGGAGAGTGCCGACTGGAGCGCCATGAACGTGGGAGGTCTCCGCGTCGGGCTCGATTCGACCGACGGCAAGCCGACCCCGAAGCGTGCCGTCTTAACGTTGAAGACGACGGACATCCGAGCCGACGTCAAGCGACTGCGAGACAAGGGCGTGAAGTTCGTCGGGGAGATCGGAGACTATCCGTGGGGCAGTGTCGTGACGTTCGAAGATTCCGAAGGGAATTTCCTCAAGCTCATGCAGCCGCCGAAGTGATCCAGATGTTCGACGCGAGTGCGCGAAACTAGAAATCCCGAGGGCCGCTTTCTCCGCATCGGATCATGAAGGTCCTGGTGGTCGGGGGCGGAGGCCGCGAGCATGCGATCGTCGAAGCGCTCCATCGAAGCCAGGCGGACGTCTACGCCGCCATGTCGAACCAGAATCCCGGCATCCGTCGGCGCTCGAAGGACGTCCTCCTTGGGGACGTGACCGACGTCGAGCGCATCGTCTCCTGGGGGAAGGTGCACGGGATCGAACTCGCGGTGATCGGACCGGAGGCGCCGCTCGAGAAAGGCATCACGGATGCCCTCGAGGCCGCCGCGATTCCGACGGTCGGCCCATCCCGGGAAGCGGCCCAGCTCGAGACGAACAAGGAATTCACACGGACCCTGATGCGGGAGCATCAGATTCCCGGCGTCCCGCCATTCTGGGCGTTCGACAATCTCGCGGGCTTCGAAGAGTTCGTGAACGACTCGGACTTCGAGTTCGTGATTAAGCCCCTCGGCCTGACGGGCGGCAAAGGCGTGCGCGTATGGGGCGATCACTTCTCGAGCAAGGCGGAGGCGCTGGCGTACGGCCGCGAGATCCTCGAGAAGAAGATCGGCGGCGTGGCGCGATTCCTCATCGAGGAAAAACTCGTCGGGGAGGAGTTCTCCCTCCAGGCGTTCTGCGACGGCCGGGCGCTCGTCCCGATGCCGCTGGCCCAGGATCACAAGCGCGCGTATGAGCGGGACAAGGGACCGAACACGGGGGGCATGGGCTCGTACAACGACGCGGACCACCGGTTGCCCTTCCTCACGAAGGAGGACTTCGATCGCGCACTTGAGACGATGACGAAGACCGTGGAGGCGATGGCCGCGCGCGGCACGCCGTTCAAAGGAATCCTTTACGGCGGCTTCATGGCGACGAAGGACGGTCCCATGCTGTTGGAGTACAACGTCCGTTTCGCGGATCCGGAATCGATGAACGTCCTGCCAATCCTCGAGACGGACTTCCTCCAAGTCGGTTCGAGCCTCACCGCAGGAAACCTCCCGTCCGGCGTCTCGTTCGCCGGCAAGGCCACGGTATGCAAGTATGTCGTCCCGATGGGGTACGGCTCGCACCCGAAGGCGGGGGAGCAGCTGAAAGTCGACGAAGAGAGCATTCGCCGCACCGGGGCGAAACTCTATTACGCGAGCGTCGACGAGAGAGGCGGACACCTGTACACGACGTCCTCTCGGTCCCTCGCGATCGTCGGGATCGCGTCGAATCTCGCGGACGCCGAGTCGATCTCCGAGGAGGCCCTGGCCTTCGTCTCGGGGAGCTTCTACGCGCGGCGGGACATCGGCAAGCCCGAGGTCATTCAGCGCAAGGTCGAGCGGATGCGCAAGATCCGCGAAGGTCACTGAGTCCGAGGGCGGAGAAACGGCGCCATCTTCGCGCGACCGGACAGCAACGGAGACTGAGGCGCTCCTCGCGCATCTCCATAGTTCTCGTACTTTCCGCGCCCCTCCCGAACATCGTTAAATACCCCCGCCGCTTCGACCGGCCCAAAGGTGTCATCATGGCAGACCGACCAAAACCCGGAGCGATTGTGCACGTCGAGTTCCACGTCAAGGAACCGAAGAAGGTGGAGAAGTTCTATGAGAGCCTGTTCGGTTGGAAATTCCAAGAGGTGCCGGGGATGAACTACTCGTTGTTCCAAGCGCCGAGCGGCCCGGCGGGAGGCATCGGTGGCCTGCAACCTGGGAACTGGCAACCGGGCGTCATCAACTACATTTTGGTGAACTCGGTCGACGAGCACGTCGAGAAGATCAAGAAGGCGGGGGGCAAGATCGTCGCGCCGAAGAACGAGGTGCCGGGCCAGGGATGGTTCGCCATCTTTGAGGATCCTTCGGGGACTCGCTTGGCTCTCTGGCAACAGAATCCCAACGCCCCGCAGATGTAGCCGCTAGGCGACCAAGCCACCCCGTCCGTCGACTTGAGTTCCGGCGCCAGACGAAACCTTAAGACGCGCGGGGCACGTCCCTCCTCGTGGAGAAGTTCGACAAGTCGAAGCTTCGGCAACAGCTCTCGCCGTTGCAGTACGACGTCTGCATCAACAAAGGGACCGAGCGACCCTTCACCGGAGAATACTGGAACAACCACGACCCGGGTGTGTACATCTGCGTCGTCTGTGGGCGAGACCTATTCGCCTCGGACACGAAGTACGACTCCGGGACGGGCTGGCCGAGTTTCTGGGCGCCGGTCCGGAAGGAAAGCATCGATGAAAAGGCGGATCGCAGTTTGTTCATGCGGCGGACCGAGGTCGAGTGCGCCAACTGCGGGGCCCACTTGGGGCATGTGTTCGACGACGGTCCGAGGCCGACGGGTCTCCGGTATTGCATCAATTCAGCTGCGCTCAAGTTCCGTCGCGGATGAAAGGGCCCGGGCTAATCCTCAAATAACGGGATGGGCCATCCTCGCGGCGTGAAGAATCTCGATGACGTCATCTCCGAGATCGAGGGCCGGTTGGACGAGAAAGACGAGGTCCGAGAGCTGACGATCAAGTCGTCCCGCACGATCGCTCGGCTGAGCGGGAGCGCGATCCAAGCGATGCACCGTGGCCAGGATGTTGGCACGGCGCTCCAGGAGACGCGCGAGGAGATCCTAAAGCTCCGGAGCCTTCTGAAGGACCATCCGGACCTGTACCACACGGGGATCGTCGAGAACGCGATGCAGGAAGCGGGCGAGGCGTTCCTCGTCCATGCGATCCTGGAACAGGATCCCCTTCCCAGTCCGAGGGACCTGGGCCTCACCGACACCGCGTACCTCCTCGGCCTCGGAGACGTCGTCGGGGAGCTCCGCCGATTCGCGCTCGAGCACCTGCGTCGCGGGGATGTGAAACTGGCGTCCGCCTTCTTGGAGAAGATGGAACGGATTCTGGACTCCCTCATGCGCTTCGACTATCCGACGGCTTTGGTCGCCCTCAAGCGCAAGCAGGACGTCGCGCGCAGCCTGATCGAGAAGACCCGCGGCGAGGTCGCTGTCGCGTCGCGGAGCCAGGAGCTCGCCGACAAACTCGACTCGGTCCGCGAGAAACTCTGAAGCGCACCGGGGATACCCGCCAGGAGTTGAAGCCCACATAAGGGGTTCACTCTCGATCCGGTGACGATCGGACAGCCGATTGTCGGCGGTATTGGACCTTGCACGGACGTGCGGAGATCCATCGACATTCGGGTCTAGGCAGCCTACGACTCGAGGATCGGATGGAAATCCGAGTGTCTTCGCTTCGTGCTCAGGTCGGCGAAGAAGCCGAGTCGGCTGCTCGACAAGTACCATCCATAATTGGTTGCAGAAAACGAGGCGTTGCCCGGAGACGGGAAGCAAGGCATCGTGTGCGGGCGTCGCTAAATGCGCGTCTCGCGGGCTGCAAAAAGGGTATGGTTCTGACCGTGATTACGTCGAACGTGGTATCATCCGTCTTCGCCAGCCGGGAGTGCGGGCTTTTGCTTGGAGACGCCCGAGAAGTGCTCCGAACCCTGGCTGAAGATTCCGTGGACTGTACCGTCACGAGCCCGCCGTACTACAGCGGACGTCGGCACGTCGGCGACACTGTCGTCGAAATCGGAAGCGAAAAGACCGTGGAGGAGTACGTTGAAGCCCTCGCGTCCGTCGGGAAAGAGTTGTACCGTGTTACAAGGCCAACGGGAAGTTACTGGCTCAATCTCGATGACAAGTGCGAACGGAAGGAATGGCTGGGAATCCCATGGCGCGTCGCATTCGCGATGCGAGAAATCGGATGGAAAATCAGAAGCGAGGTGATCTGGCACAAGCCAACGCATGTCCGTAACGCGGCCAAGGACCGACTGACTCCTGCCCACGAGCTGCTCTTTTACTTCGTGAAAAGCAAAGACGCGTACTACGACATGGATGCGATCAGAAGACCCTCATCGCCACCGATTTGGGGGAAGAATGGTGTCGTGAAAACTCGGAGGGGCAGCGTGCCGACGGATGTCTGGACCCTTCAAATCGAGGACTCCACTACTCCTGAGAATCCCTATGCCGCGTTTCCTGAAGCATTGGTTGAACTGCCAATCCGAGCCACATGCCCCCGAGGCGGAACGGTGCTCGATCCTTTTGTCGGGAGCGGCACGACGGCAGTGGTCGCACTGAGACTCGGGAGGAAGGCCATCGGGATCGACGCCTCAGCCGATTGCCTCGAGTTCACCAAGAAACGAATCCTGGAGGTCAGGGGACAGCCCGCAACTCCTCGACAAACCCCGTTCAATCATGCCGTGAGGGTGAGCCATGGGCGCATGCGCTGAGTGCGGAGCGGAAACACGGTTCGAATGGGTCCGGCCGGATGTTTGGAGGCAGAAGATCGAACAGGTCGGACCCGAGGACATCATCTGCTTGCGCTGTTACACCCGCCTTCATTGGTCGTAGGACGAATGGCGTGAACAATCCCATATGGTCGCTTGAGCCCGTATTTCAGAACTACAGGCGACGGTGAAGCCATTTGAGGGCTTTGAACTCATTTGTTGAAGCCTATGCTCTCTGCCTTGGGCCTACCGCGTGCGTGTCGGTGCGGTATACGTTATCAGCCTCGATTCCGGGGTCGGAATTCATTTAAAAAGCCGCAGGCATCGAATCGCGCATTCTACCCAGCGAGGGCCCGCCCTCCCGACAGAGGGACCGGCACCCAGGGGGAACATGACCATGGCGGACATCGAGAAAGTGGCGAGCGGGATTCCCGGACTCGACGATCTCATCGAAGGCGGATTCTGGCCGAAGTCGACCGTCGTCATCCTGGGCTCGAGCGGGACGGGTAAGTCCACATTCGCGATCCAATTCCTGATGGAAGGCATCGAGCAAGGCGAGCAGGCGCTGTACGTCACTCTGGAGGAACCTCCGGAACAGATCATGCGCGAGGCCGACCTGATGGGCTTCGACATGCGCAAGTACTACGAGAAGAGCCTCTTTTTCATCCATCTCAAAGGCCGCAATTTCAAGAAGATGATCGAGGAGCAGCTGCCGCAACTCGTCAAGGCGCGCGCGGATTACAACATCAAGACGCGCGTCGTGATCGACCCAATGACGCCGGTCATCTGGGCGACCGCGGAGAAGCTCGAGCAACGCGAGCTGATCGGCAAGCTGTTCTACACGCTCAAGGAGCTCGGCGTCGTCCTGTGCACCGTCGAGGAGCACGCGAAGCCGGGCGAGACAATCGGCGAGGACGTGCTCCTGCCGATCTACCTGTCCGACGGCGCGATCCAGCTCGAGTACTATCCGATCGGCGGGGCGTTCAACCGGACGGTGAAACTCCTGAAGATGCGCGGCGTCCACCACGGCGAAGGCGTGTACCCGTACCTGTTCGCGCGCGGCGTGGGCATCGTGGTCCGCTCGAGTCCGACTCAGATCCCCGAGGAGCAGAGCCGGAGCCACGTCAAGACGTTCGACGAGGCGATCAAGACCGCCGAGGCGATGAAGGCCCCTGCCCGCGTGATCGAACGGATCAAGCGGATGCAGAAGCACTGGGACTACGACTACTCGCCGGAAGAGGCCCTGCAGATCCTGTTCAGTTCGTACGGGTTGAAGCGGGGCGGATAGATGCCCTACGCGGGCCAAGTCGACAAGACGATGGGGGCCGACACGGTCGGCCACCTGAAGCATCTCTTGGAGACGGAGCTCAAGCGGGCGCGGGAGGAAAGCCACCTGGACATCGCGATGTTCCTCGGGGTGGATGGCCGGATTTTCTCCTCCTCAATCCCGAACCAGCTCGATCCCCGCGAGTACCGGCTGTTGAATCTCCTGAAGGGCAGCCTGGCGCACATCTGCAGCCAACTCAGTGGGCAGAACATGATGATGTCCGTCCAGCAGTTCGAGGCGGGCACGATCATCATCTCGGGCGTCGGAGACCGGGCCTTCCTGGTCTTTCTCACCTCGAAACCGGTCGAGATCACGAAAATGCAAACGGTCCTCGCGAACGTCATGAAGACCTCGATCGTCGTCCGCCATCTGTTCGAATCGAAGCCGATCACCCCGGAGGTCCTCGCTTCGTACGACGAAGCCGTTGCCGGAGAACTGAAGCGACTCACGCGAATCCTGTTCGTCGAGAAATTCGTGGAGACGAAGGAGTTCAAGAAGAACAAGGAGATCGCGCAATACCTTCAGTCCAAGCTTGCCGCCCTCGTGGGTCCCGGCCTGCTCCAGGAGATCGTCACGATGGCGTACAACGAGGTCGGGACAACCGCGCCGTACATGACGTCCGCGCACTGGGAACGCTTCCTGACGATGCTGCTCGATCGTCTTCGGGAGATCGAAGGGGACGCGGTCGCTGCGAAAGCGGAAAAGGAATGGCGCGCGCACCTGAAGCAGGTGCTCAGCTCGTTCGTGTGATGTCCATGGACGGAGGTCACCTTTGATCGACGTCGCGCTCGCCTCTCTCATCGAGGACATGATCGAGAAGGCCGGGGCCGACGGCGTCGTCGAGTTCTGGCAGCGGGTCGGAGACAACCTCGCGAGCCGCATGGGGAAGGAGGCGTACCTCGGGTGGACGTCGTTCAACGTCGCCGTGCGCGAGGCCCGGACGGCCTTCAGCATCGAAGGCGAGGTGACGCCGCTCACGGACATGGCCATCACGGATGTCGACGGGGACGTGGTCGGCTACTTGTACGCGATGCGGCAGTGCTGCTACGTCCCGACAATCTTCCGCACCCGGTTCGCGGTTGGCCGGATGAGCCCGGCGGACCAGGCCGTGACGGACGAGTACAACGAGAACGTCCACAACATCGCGGTCTGCAACTTCTGCGTGTTCCACGAGCGGTTCCGGGAGGAGATCGCGAAGAACATCTCGGTGGCGGGGAACTCGCTCGCGTGCTTCCTGCTCGCCACGCGCGGCTGGAGCGGGGAGACGAAGATCTCCTCGAAGAACGTGGCCCAGGTGAACATCAACGAGGACCACATGCGCGCCCTCCTACGGAACTACGAGTGCGTGTACGCGCTCGTCATGCGCGGGGCGCGGATCAAGGGGGAACGCTGAGATGGCGTCCGAATCTCGGATGCCGGAGAGCAATCCGTTCGTCGAGATCGCGACGCACCTGTTCTTGGAGGACATCGCGACGAAGGTCGGCATCGCGGGGCTGAACAACTACCTCGTGTCCTTGGCGAAGAACCTCGCGGCCTCGATGCCGAAGGAGGAGTATGCGAGCTGGTCGGAGTTCCTCTCCGCCCTGTCGACGGGCCAGTCGATCCTCTCGACCTTCGAGGAAGTCCGTCCGATCACGGAGCACTGCATGTCCACGTTCCGCTCCCCGTTCGAGCGCGGTTGGCGGGAGTACGCGAAGCGCGTCGGGGCGTTCGCGCCCGTCCACCGCGAGGTGGCGCGATACTACAATCACAAGGTCCGGCCTACGGCAGTCACGTCGATGCACGTCGTCCTGCACACCTTTCGGGAGGCGGCGGCGGCCCGCGTCCATGTGGATCGCGACGGCGTCCGCTACGAGCCCGTGGCCTCGGCCTGGGTCGACGGCGAGGTCCAGGTCCCGGACGGGCCGAACCTGGAGTCGCTGTTGAAACGCGCCGGCATCTCCCGCACGAAACTCGGGATGCTGATGCGGAACCACTCGGACGTCTGGCTCCTCGAGCCGGCGTGACTACGCGCGCTTCCTCCGTCGGAGCGCGATGGTCAGGAGCATGACGGGTACGAAGACGCCGATCCCGATCAGGACCGTCCAGGCGGTGCTCAGCGGCGCGGTGCCACGGTAGAACAGGCTCGAGGCGACCGTCTCTCCTTTCGCGGGATCGATGATGCCGTTCCCGTCCAAATCCGCTTCCACGCGGACCTGATGGGTCCCCGGTTGGAGTCCCGAGGGCAAATAATTGAACGTCTCCGTGACCTGGGCTCCCGGATTGAGTCGCGCAATCTTCCGAGTGCCGGCGAGGGCGCCGTCGACGTAGAACCGCACCGTCACGTTCACCGCCGCGGTGATCCCGTCGTTGCGGAACGTGGCGCTCAGCACGATGGGCGTGATGATGTTGATCGCCTTTTCCACGGTCGTATTCTCGTACGTCGAGCCGGCCAGGGACGCGATCTGGACCACGAGGGTCACGGTCCCTTCGGCCGGTGGCGCGGTGACGTTCAACGTGAACGTGGTCCGGTTGCCCGTCGTGGTCGTCGGGCTCGCGGCACTCGGTAGGCCACCTCCGGCGAGGTGCCACCGGACCGTGTACGTGACCGTCCCGCTCGGCCCGCCGTTGATCGTGAGGTTGTACGCGCTCACCTGACTCGGTGCCAAGGCGTTCGGTCCCGTGATCGTCCCGAAGATGGGCCCCTGGGCGGCCGCGGGCGCGAGGACGAGGGCGAAGACCGCCGCGAGGATCGCCAGGGCGATCGGCCCAGCGTTTCGCGTCGTTCATCGCCTCCGCCGCGCGAGGACGAGCCCGACCCCGACGGCCGCGATGGCGCCGACGACGGCGGCGATGAGCGGCAGGTTCAGCGGCGCCGACGGCGTGATGTCCGGCCCGCTCACCGTCGCGCCAGGGGAAGCCAGGACCGGGAGTTGAAGGGTGAAGGTCTTCGACGCCGAGACAGACATCGAGTCCTGCGCCGTGACCGTGAGGGCGACGGACGCCCCGCTCGGACCGCCGGTGGACTGGGCCCGTAGGCCCACCTTGACCGTGCTCGTGGCCTCGACGGTGAGGTTCGCGAGGGTCGCTCCGACCGCAGATCCTCCGCTGGGGACGAGGCTCACGGACCATCCGAATGCAGCGAGGTCGTCGGGATTCGTGATCGCCAAGGTGACTGTCTCGCGCGCGTTGCCGGAGTTCGTCACGAGGAGTGTGTAGTTCAGGATTCGCCCGTCGAAGACAGGCGCCGCGGTGTCGAGGGCGAGGCTCAGGCCGCGCACGCGCAGGATGTCCACCTGGACGTCGACGCTCCCGAGGTTCGTGCCGTCCGTCTCCGACGTCGCGACGATTTTGATGGTGCCGTGATCGACGAGCGCGTTCGCCGGGCTCTGGATCGTGACCTGGACGGAGGCGTTGCTCGCGGCGTTGCCGAAGCTCAGGGAGACCGAGCCCGGCGCGAACGTGAACTGCCAATCCCCCGGCTGCCCCGCGAAGGCGAAATTCTCGGCGACGTTCCCCGTGTTGCGTACGATGATCGCGTAGGACACGGAGTCGCCGGCCACGATCGTCCGGCGCTGGGACGGATCCCACGTCAGCGTGGCGGACCGGCTGACGACCTTGGTGAGCGCCACGTTCTCAATCGTGTCGGCGCTGAGGACGACGGACAGCGTCGCGCGGTAGACGACCGGAAGGCCGTTCTCCGTCGCCGACGTGGTCGCCGAGATTGTGTACACCCCCGCGGGCAGGAGCACTTGGAATGCCCCGCTCGCGTCCGAAGTCGTGTCGAGTTCCGCTCCCGACAGGATCGTGACGGGGATCGACACCGCTGCACCCGAGGGATTCCGGACGGTGCCGGACAACAGGAATCCCTGCGAGAGGGGCAGATCGCGCGCGAACGACGCCGCGTGAGGCACCGTGATGCGGGCGAGGAACACGGCGCTTCCGAACGACCGCGTCACGTAGACGTCGTACGTGCCCGGTGCCAAGGGGACGGCGTACGAACCGCTCGAGTCCGAGGTCGCTTGGGCCGAGATCGCGCCGCTCCCGCGATCGGTGAGCGTGATGATCGCGGAGATCCCCGCGCCGGCGAGGGTCGCGGTGCCCGAGACGGTCGTGTTGTCGAAGGTCCGCGTGACGGCGAGGTCCAGGCTCAACGATGTCTGGCCCGGCGTGACCGTCGCGGTGCCGGCGAACGAATATCGATAGAATCGGGAGACGCCGCCTTCCGTGGCGTTGTTCGTCCCCGTCAACGTCACAGTGTAATTCCCCGGAACGAGGAACGCGGTGTACGCGCCGAAGTCATCCGTCGACGCGGATAGCGAGCCGCCCTCGTTGCGGACGAACGACACGGGCATGGGTCCGGGGACCGGGACGCCGCTGACGAGGGCCCGCCCGGAGACCGTGGTCGCCTTCGTGAGCGGGAAGCTGAGGTTCGTCGCGGACGGAATCGCCGCCATCGACATGAACGCGTACTCGTCGGCGCCGATCATCCCGCTCCCGGTGACGGCGTACGATCCGGGGATCAGGTAGACCTCGAATCCGGCCACTGTCGCGTTCACGCTGCGCCGGTCCGGACCGTCGAACGCGAGGCCCGCGGTCCGGGCCGTCCCGTTCAGAGTCACGTTCCCGACGACGAGGTTCCGCACGACGATGTTGATGTCGTACGGCAGCGTGCCTTCGCCGACCGCCGCGACGATCCGGTCCGAGCCTTGGTTCTGGTACCGCATGGCCCGCGTCGAGGAGACGTTCTCGTCCACGACCAGCGCGTACGTCCCCGGGACGAGGCCGAAGCCGTAGCCGCCGTTCGAATCCGTCTGGGTCGCGCTGCCGACCGCGCCATTCCCGAGGGGAACCGCGGTGACGGTCACCGGGTGGCTGAGGACCGCCGATCCGTTCACGAGGACGCTCCCCTGGACCTGGACGGGGACCGGCGTGAGGGCGATCGGCATCAGCGTACGGAGCTGAATCGGAGACGAGGATCCGATCGGTCGGTCGGCAAACCCGGCCGCGGTTACGAGTCCGGCGTACGTCCGGTTGGCGAAGAGCGGGATCCGGAACTCGCCGGTCCCGTTCGTCGTGAAGAAGATGTGTGCGCCGCGGTCGTCCGTCAGGCTGATGCGAGCCCCGGCGATCGCCTCGCCCGGATTGACCCCGCTGTTCCGGTTCACGTCGCGGTAGACGGTCCATCCGACCGTTTCTGACGTGGCGACGAGGGCGATGTTGAGGCGGGTCGTCCCCGTCAAGGTGACGCTCGCGAAGTATGCGCCCGCCTGGTTGAACGCCTCGACATCGTACGTCCCGACCGGAAGGAATGTGAAGTATCCTCCGGCCGTGTCGGTCTGGAGCCACACTTGGCCGGCCGCGTTCGCGAGGGCCACCGTCGCCCCCGGATTCCGGACCGCGGGGTTCGCGTCGCTCACGGTGCCGCTGAGCCGGACACCTTGCACGAACATCGCGTCGAACGATGTCGCGCCTCCACGAGCCACGACGACGCGACCCAACGTCGCGTACAACAGGTTCGAGGCGTAGAAGCGTCCGCTGACGAACCACTCTCCCGCCGGAAGTCGGATCGAGTACCGTGCGTTCGCATCGGACGTCGTCTGGCGGACCGTCCGCGGCTCCGATGCGGACTGGAAGCTCAGGGTCGCGAACGGCTGCGCGGTGCCGAACAACGTCGTGGTGCCCGAGACAGTCCCCACGGGCAGCAGCGTCACGTTCAGCGACTGGTCCGCATTTGCGGCGCGGATGCGGGTCGGGATCGACGCCAGATCTCCATCCGTCGCGGTGAGCGTGTAGTTCCCCGCGAGGAGTGGATGCACGAGGAACGACCCGTCCGCCACCGAAGTGACCGGGATGATCGTGGAGTTCGTCTCATCGAGGAATTCCATCTGAGCCGACGGCTCGACCCCGCCAAGACTCGAGACGGTGAATCCGCGGACCGCCGTATACGGCACGGCGATTCCTTGGGTCGCGTCGGTCTGCGTGATCGTCAGGGTCGCGGCGGTCAACGTGCGTCCGTTCAACCCGATCGACACGCGATACGAGCCTTCGGGCAGACCCGCGACCGTGTAGGTCCCGTCGGTCGCCGACGTCGCGGTGCGGCTGTAGCCGAACAATACATGGGTGAGCGTGATGGTGGCGCCCGGCGCGGAGGTGTCCGTCGCCCCGAACGAGCCGTCTCGGTTCAGGTCGAAGAAGACGGTGCCCTGGGCGGTGTGGGACGCCACGTGGAAGTCCCGCGTGATCATCCAGTCCGGAATCCCGTCCCCGTTTGCGTCGGCGGGCGCGCGCATCGCCTGGTCGATTGTCACCGGGAGGGTCACGGACGCCAGGGACCGCCCGCCGACCAAGGTCGTCCGGGTCAAGTTGCCGATCGACGCGGTGATCGTCACGTTCCCGAAGGGGACGATCGCGCTGTAATGGCCTTGCGCGTCGCTCTGCGTGACGTAGTGCGGCGTGCCGAGTTCGTCCGTCACCGTGACCCAGACGTGGGGGAGCGGCGTCGAGCCAGCATACACGGTCCCGCTCACGACCGCGCCGTCGTAGTATCGCAGGAACACGACCCCGTTCGCGACCGTGGACTGCGTGCTCAGGTCGACGACTCCTTTGAGGGTCCCGGCCTGGATGGCGGACTGCATCCGCTGCGCTTGGTCGAAGTTCATCGCCTGCCACGCGGTCGTGTGGTTCGCCGGATCGGGGAACGGATTGTAGTACGCGGTCCGGTACACGACCCGCCAGTGGGTAAGGTTCCATGCGGGGACCGGTGGGTTGGCCTGAAGGGTCTGGCTGAAGCCCGGGACGCCGGTGTCGGTCGAATTGAGGTCCTTCGGCGAATAGCCGATGTAGGCCCGGTAGAACATCGAGTTGTAAAAGGCCGGTTGGTACTGGATCGTCTGGCTCTGGATCTGGTCTCCCGGGGCCACGAACTGGATCGGGATATTCGAGCCGCGGTTCGTCGTCGCGAGAATCTGGAAGAATTCGAACGGCAGGACGCGGCCGTCCGGAAGGTTCAGGACGCGGTGGTCCGACAGCTTCGCGGGCGCATAGAAAATCCCCGTGTTCGAGGCGCTGATCGGGAACAGCCGCGCGTCGACCGCGAAGTAGCCGATGTCCCAGCCCGTCGCGGCTCGGACGTCGTGGTACAACGAGACAATGCGGTCCTCGCTCATCCGGCGCGTGAAGAGGCTCGTCAGGAAAATGAACTGGGCGTTGAGCGGCTGGAGATCCGGCGCCCACAATCCGAACGTGACCGGATCGGCGAGGACGACCGAGATGTAATCCGGGGATCGCGCGAAGACGCTCCGGATCGTCTCGACCGGAAGGCCCGCATCCTGGAGGACCGCCTTCACCGCAGGCCGGAAGTCCCCGTGGTGCGTGACGAAGTCCCCTTCTAGGAGTCGAATCGTGAGGATGGAGATCCCGGCCGTCTCGTTCTGCGCCGTGATGAATTGGCCGGCGATTGCGACGCCGTCCTGGAAGTTGTCCGCGACGGTCGGGTGGGCTCCTCGGTCGACGGCCTCGAACCCGTAGTCCCACCACGAGAGGTACGCCGGGCGGAGCTCCGGGGGCGTATTCGCGTCCTGGGTCGCAAACCACTCCCACGCGGCCGGATAGTAGTCGGTCGGTTTCGGGATGCTGTAGCCGAACGCCCCGAAGTAGAACGGCGATCCGCTGCTCGGATTGTATCCCGGGGACCGCAGGAACGAGGGCAGGAGATTCGCGACCTGCTGATCGTATTGGGTCTTCAGCTCGAAGGGGATCGAGGCGTCGACGGCCCACCAGACGTTGGGCAGGACGACCAAGAATACGATTCCGAGGACCACGAGGACGTGACGCGGCTTGAGAGATTTTCGGACCGCATTCCGCCAGCTGCCGGCCGCGAGCGACCGGTACGTACGTCGCATCGTGGTGAAGTCTGCCCGGACGAGGACCTGGTCGATCGCGTACCCTGCGCTGAGCGCGAACGCGGGCGAGGCGTTGAAGATGAACCGCGCGGCCGTGATCGCCATGAAGATCGCGGTGAAGGCCCACACGACGACGAGGCTGTACGCGGGCTCCCGGCGCCGCGGGATCTGCCAGAGCAGGTACGCGACCGCGAGGAGGCTCATGCCGAACGTGAACAGGCCGAAGGACAGGATCATCTGCGACATGCCGGGCGACTGGTCCTCCGCGATGGTCGTGACGACCTTCGTCTGGACGAAGTATCCCGCGCCGGTGAAGAACGCGCTCGCCAGCGTCGGGTTCACGAGGACCCCGATCCCGAGGCCGACGGCTCCGGCGACCAGGGTGCTCGGGATCACGAGCGTCCACGGGTAGTCCCGGGTGACCGTGAAGGCGAGGCCGAGCACGAACGCCGCGAAGAACAGGTAGGCGGGCACGTCGAACCACACGCGGATCTGCGCGCGGACGAAGTACCACTGAAAGGCAAGGGCGAGAGGGGTCGCGAGGGCGAGGGTGAACAGGATCCACGTCCCCATCGTGTCGTCGTTCCGGAAGCGGGCGAGGAACAGCTCGACCGCGAACCAGACGATCAGGATCACGCTGACATAGGCCCAGCCTTGCCAAGCGAGGGCGATGACCGCGACGCACAGCCCGGCGAGGAGTGCGTACAGCACGCTGTTGCGGTTCTCCCGGAAAAAGCCGCGCAGGCCCGACGTGATCGAATCCCGTCGAAACCAATTCTCGACCCATCGCTTCCGGTTCATCGTCTTCAACGCGCGGAGGAAGAAATAGAACGTCGAGACGACGAAGAACAGCGTGAACGCATCGTGATCGGCATCGGTCGAGGCGCTCCGCTGGAGATGCCCGACGCTGATCGCGAGCAACAGCGCGGCGACGAGCCCGGCCCGCCGGCCGAACGCCTCTTTCGCCAGCGCGTACGTCGGGAAGACCGTCAGGGCGCCGAAGAGGCCCGTGCTGAACAGGAACGTGAGCATGACCGCTTTCCACGCGTCCCCGAACAGCGGCGCGAAGAGCCGGCCGACGAGGAGGGAGAACCACGGGAAGAGCGGCGGTCGCGGATTCGGCAGGGTGAATGGATAGCTCAGCATCGGATCCCTGCCCAGGTCCTTTCCCGTCTGGAACGAATAACAAAGGGCGCGATGCCAGTAGTACGAGTCTGATCCGCCGGAGAAGGCCGGCGTGGAGATCGTGTCGCAGTTGATATTCGGTTGATTGAAGGCGAGGCCGGCGACGAAGTAGACGCGGAGGAACAGCGCGACGCCGAAAATCAAAACGAGGACCGCGGCGGTCCGCCAGTGCGTGCGGAGCCAGCCTTTCCCATCGTCCAAGACTCGACAAACCTCCGGGAGGTTGCGCCCATGAGAGAACGCCTATATAGGCATTGTCGGGAATTCTCGGAGGGCGCAATCCTCCCGATGGAGCCGACCGACAAGAGGCTTTTGGAACGGCCCTCGGACGCAATGGCGCGCGATGGGCTTAAGTCGGATGCTCACCTTCCCGCGAGGGATGAAGCGAGACCTCATGGAGATCCTATGCTGCCCCGTGTGCAAAGGGGATCTGGAGCTCCGGGTCGATGTCGAGAAAGACGAGATCCTCGAGGGCTCTCTCTTCTGCAAGCACTGCAACCATCGGTACGAGATCAAGGATGGGATCCCCGACCTGTTGCCCCCGGACTTCAAGTGAGCACGGGATGCCGGTGCCGATGGGGGTCCCGCGGCCGCAATCTGGGTTTTGCGCGTGAACGTTCGTCGATCCGGCGAGCAACTGCCCGTGCCCTAGTGTAATCCTAACCGTCAAATACGGGAGGCGCTCGTGGGAGCGGACGCTCATCGCATGACCAAGCCTAGGGCGAGAAAGACGAACGGAGACCAGAGCCTGGGGGTTACGGGGTGAACGGGTCTCGACTCATTCTCCGAATGGCCCTCATCACGGCCGCGTTCGCCGCGGCGGACGTCGTGATCCTCTACTTCGGCACACAACCCTCTTGGACCTTCGTCCACCGATGGGTCCTGATGGCCGCAGGGGTCGGGTCCGGAATCGGATGGGCGGCCCTCATGATGAGCACGGGCAATTCAATTAGGCGCATGTCCAGTGGCTTCAAATGAAATCCGCTTGGGCGCGGACCACGCCCGCGCTGTCTTCGGCCAGCGCGTAGGCATCGAGCGGTTCTTGGTTCAACGCCAAGAACTGTCCACCCCACGTGAACTTCGAGAGGATCGCCCGCGCCTCCTCCGGGCGGCCGAAGATGACGAGCGCTGCGGCCAACGCCTCGACGGACGACAAGACGAACGGCTTTCCGTAGTTCACCGGGTTCGCGGCCAGGAGATAGGGCAACGCACGGGCCACGGCTTGGGGGACCATCGGGAACTTCCCACGCTTCCAGGACACGTCGACGATGGCGAGGCCGCGACGTTCCGCGCGCGGCCCGTCCGCGGGAGACAGCGCGCGATCCGCCTCGGGTGTCAAGAGGACGGCGCCGTTCGGCAAGGCCGAGGGACGGGGGACGAAGGTCATCAGGCCTAACCGTCCGAGTCGGCGGGACGTGCACTTCTTCGGGTCGCATTGCCCGGCGTGGTACGCGACGAGGCGAATCGGCCGCATAGAGGCTCTCCTAGGTTTTCGTGAACTCGGCGTAGAGCTGGAGCCCGAGCGGGAGCGGCCGGGTCCCCAGATGCGCCACGGAGCGCGACAAAGCCCGCGGGGTGATCTTCATCACGCGATCCGGGAGCGGAATCCGGTACGTGTAGCCCAGGTCCATGCGAAGGCCCGCGCGGGAGCCCAGGACCACCAGTTCGCGAAGCGTGAAGCCTTCGCGGCGGTGACGGTCCGGATGGCCCGCAGACCCCGCGGCCGCGTGGTTGTGCAGGAGGTCTGGGTGCAACGTCTCCTGCGTCATGGAGGCGGCGAGCCGCGACACCGCGGCGTCCGGGAGAAACCGCAGGATCCGATACGGCAGGGCCTGCGCATTCGGCGTCGTTATGAAGAATCGTCCTCCGGGTCGTAGGACGCGAGCGGCTTCGGAAAGCATGCGCCCCGGTTCGTCGAGGTGCTCCAGGACTTCGGTGGCTGCGACGGCGTCGAACGACGCGTCCCGGTAGGGCAAGGTTTCGGCGTCGGCGCGGACGATGTGAACGCGCGACGCGACGGCCGGATCCCGCGTCGCTTTCTTCGCGCGCACGGAGGAGACCCGTGCCTCGAGGATGTCCATCGCCACAATGTCGAAGCCGACGCTCTCGGACAGGGTGAGGGAGAGAGCACCATGGCCGCAGCCGATGTCGAGCACCCGCGTAGTCGTCGCCCGACGCGAGGCCAGAATGCCGGTCGCGAGGAGCCGCTGCCGCGAGAAATATTCCCACTTGACGTAGTCGGACGGCTGGATGAGATCAATGAGGACGCGGTCGATCCGGTCCTCCCCCGACGTCCGAGGCTTCACGAATGGCGCGGAAGCGGCGCGTGCGCCATATAGGTGTCGTAACGGCCGGCCACCTCCAGCACTTAGGCACAAAACGTATGACCCGCGCCGGCGTTCCTTCCGATGCCACCGTGATGATTGAACCGACGCTGATCCGTGATGAATGATGGGCGATCTGAGTGGCCTCGATTTGTCAACGCGGCGGGTCGCGTGCACAGATGTTTTAAGTGCGAGGTACGCCGATGGGATTCCGGGATGCGCTCATGGTGAGCGGTTTCGACCTCCTCGGGCATAACCGCACGTTTCAAGTGCATTGGCTGAAGCGAGTCGTCGCGTTCTTCTTAGACCTGATCACGGTCTTCGCCCCGCTCTGGTCGTTCCTCTTCCTCGAAGGCATGCGGGCGCCGTGGGTCTATGGCGTCGCCGGGGGCATCGTGCTGTACGCCTATTCGACCTTCTCGGAGGCGGTCACTCGCACGACCGTCGGGAAGTTCATCGTGGGCCTCGAGGTGCGATCCCTTCGCGGGCCGATGAGCTTGTCAAAAGCCGCGGTGCGGAACTTCCCGAAGCTGTTCTGGTTCGCCTTCCCTCTCCTCGACACCCTCGCGGGTCTCGTCGTCGATGGAGATCCGCGACAGCGGTGGTCCGACAAGATCCTCGGGACCACGGTGGCCCAGTCCCATCTGATCCATGTCCGCGTCCACCCGATCGAGGCGAGCGACGCCGGCGGGAGATAGCCGCACCGCACGGTTATATAGCGTCGGCTCCTGATGCGCCTTCAGTGACGCCATGCTCTTTGTGACGCAGCTCAAGGTCCTCCCCGGACAGTGGGAGGACGCGACCCGCCTGTTCAAGCACCCGAAGATCCCGAACAACGTCATGGTCCACGAGTTCCTCGGACTGCTCGGCAAGCCCGACGCGCTCGTGATTTTCGAAGCCGTCGACGCCGCGACGGCGGCCGACTTCATGGTCCAGTTCAGCCGCGTGACGGAAGCGACCACCTCGCTCGCGCTGCCGATCGAAGAGTTCAAGTGGACGTGGTGACCGCGTCCCGGAGCCGGGGCTCAGCTCAGGTGACAAACTAGGAAAAGCGCTAGTGTCGCCTTGGAGGGAGAGGGTTGACGACACCAGCGCAACATCGTAACCGGCGAAATGCCGGGTCCGACGTCCCTTCCAAGGGGCGGGCATATTAACGGGTTATTGTACGCTGGTGAAAGGAGAGCGGGCCACGAGCCCGCAAGCTCGAGAAGAAAGAAAAGAGAAAGGGGAAGAGGGTTGGGGGTTTGTCGGCCGCCTACGTCAGGGCGTGTGCGTACAGGATTCCCTGGGAGTCGGCAATCTGCACCGCGTACCCGCTCGGGTACGTGGTCGTGCTGATCAAGACCCGGTCTCCGACGACGATGGTCGTGCCTCCGGTCCCGACGAACTGGGCCTTGTTGGCGTTCCACGAGGCCGACGTCAAAGACGAGAGGGCGATCGGGTTGAGCGCCGTCAGGCC
>Ga0209237_1000107_pt1 | contig 39905 bp, 38 predicted proteins | sample GraSoi013_1_40cm_2_FD_185820 | JGI IMG/M metagenome (GOLD analysis project Ga0209237, IMG submission 185820) | Grasslands soil microbial communities from the Angelo Coastal Reserve, California, USA - Sample 10_02_2013_1_40cm (SPAdes) (version 2) | ecosystem: Environmental > Terrestrial > Soil >...
TCTCGCATCGGACGTGTTCCTCGACCTGCCGGAGGCGACGAGCTGCAGAAGGGTCCATGGCTGCTCCCTTCTCGACTTTGCTCTTGTCCGACCCGGAATTCAACCCCGCCTCGCGGAAGGACGACCGAGCGCGTCCGGTGGTTCAGCCGGTTGAACCAACCGACCGTACATGCTCCGCCGGGTCTGGGGCCGCAGCATCGGCTTTACGCACCGCGGGGCTACTCTTGGAAGGGCCCGTCGCCAGCCAGGAGCCCGCGATGATCAATACGAAACCCGCCGCCGTGCCCGGAGTGAACGGCTCCCCGAGCAGCGTGACGCCGGCGAGCAGCGCGACGGCTGGGTTCACGTAGGTGATCACCGTTGCGCGCACCGGCCCGACCTCCGCGATCAATCGGAAGAAGAGCAAAAACGCCACCGCCGTGCAGGCGATTCCGAGCACCGCGACCGCGCCGATCACGGCGGGCGACGGCATCGCCGGCGGGAGCTGGGCGATCCCTACGGGGGCGTAGACGAGCGCGCAGAGCCCGATCGAGACCGTCACCACGTCGAGGGTGGGAAGATCGGCAAGGCGCCGCGAAATGACGAGCGGGCCGAGAGCGTACCCGAGCACGACCAGCGTCATTTCCACGATGGCGGGAACGTCTCCGCTGAGGTCGAGCCCGAGGAGCGCTACGACGCCGGCGAACCCCGCTCCGAGGCCGGCGAGCCGTCGCGCGCCCAGTGGCTCGTGGGCGCCCGTCAGCCGGGAGAGGAGGGCGCCCAACAGTGGGACCGAGGCCACGAGCAGCCCCGAGAGGGAGCTGCTGATGCGCCGCTCGGCGTCGGAGAGCAGCCACCAAGGAAGGGCGACTTCGACCAGGGTGAAGAGAAGGATCGCTCGCCAGCGCGGCAGGAGCGCGCGCAGGTTGCCATTCCTCAGCACCGCGGGCAGCAAAAGCAGCGTGCCGAGGCCAGTGCGCAGGAACACGAGGCTCGCGGGCGTCAGTTCCCGGACCGCGACCTTGATCAAGAGATAAGGGATCCCCCAGATCACCGACAGCGCCAGGAAGAGCAGCCAACCTCTGCGTGTCACCGCGAGCTACCTCCTCGAGGAGGGACGTTCCCGATGGCATGAGGGATGGCCGGGAGGCGCAAACGATTCCGGGGGCCTAACGCCGATCGCCCGCCTGGCGGGCACGGTCGAGGAACTCGCGGATGGCCTCGACCACGAGATCGTGATCGTCCTTCTGCGGGAGGCCCGACACCGTGACCGTGCCGACGAAGCCGGCGTTCTTCACGAGTACGGGGAAGCAGCCGCCGTGTGCCGCGAATGTCTCTGGCGAAATTCCCAGCCGCTCGGAGAGCGTCTTGCCCTCGGCCGCGAGTTTGAGCCCCACGGCATACGAGCTGCGGAACATGCGCTTGACCAGGTTCTTCTTGCGCTCGATCCACGCCGCGTTGTCCGGCGTCGTCCCCGCGGCGGCGAAGTGGAACAGGCGCTGTCCGCTGCGCTCCACGTCGATGGCGATAGCGAGCTGCCGCGCGCGCGCCTTCTCCACCAGGAGGAGCCCGAGCTCGAGGGCGTCGTCGTTCGTGAACCGGTCGAAGACGAGCTCCCGCTCCTCGGCGTCTACCCGCTCCCGTTCCTGATCGAGGTCCGTCGGCATCGACCGGCGAGTCTACGACAGGGGAGACGGAATCAGAACCGCAGGAACGGCGACAGCGCTTCGCGCATCGCGATCGCGTGCATGGTCAGCAGATCGTTGTGCTGTCCGCCGGCCAGGGGGACGAGCTGGGCGTGCGGGAACAGGCGCGCGAGCCGTTCGCCCATCGTGAAGGGGACCACCTCGTCCTCAGTGCCGTGGACGATCAGCACCGGCAGCGCGATCGCCGGCGCTTTCGACTCGGTGTCGAACGGGTGCCGCACGAAGGCGGCCGGGAAGAACGGAAACATGCGCCGCGCCATCTCCACCACGGAGGTGAACGGCGAGATGAGGACGAGCCGCGCACCGAGGCCGCGCTTCGCCATCTCGGAGGCGACGCCGGTGCCGAGCGACTGGCCGAGGAGAACGACCCGCTCCGGACCGATCTGCCGGTCCGAGCGCAGCCAGAGCAGGGCGCTCTCTGCGGCGGCATACGCGCCTCGCTCCGACGGGCTCCCACCGGCGACCCCATAGCCGGGGTACTCCACGGCGAGGACGCCCATCCCGAGCGATCGGAGCAGCGAGATCATGGGGATGGAATCGGCGAGGTCCTCGCCGTTCCCATGGAAGTACGCGACGACCTTCTTGCCCTCGAAGAAGAGGAACGTGGCGCTGGAAGTCTTGACGAGGTTGTCCGGATACGCGGGCTCGCGGCCTTGCGGAGGCGCCGGAAAGATCATTGCCGTCTGTGAACAACTTCCAGCCACCGCTACCGCCAGGACACAGAGGCCGCCGACGGCAAGACCCCAGCGACGTTTGCTCACCCTACGTCACCGTCACCCGCGTGAACTTCCGCTTGCCGACCTTGAGCAGATGAACGCCCGGCAAGAGCTTCGCGTTGGGGTCCGACACCCGCTCGCCCTCGACGCTGACGCCGCCCTGGGCGATCAGCCGGCGAGCCTCCGACCCGGACGACGCCAGACCGAGCTGAGCAAGCGTCTTCGCCAGCGACACCGCGTCCGCTCCCGAATCGCGAGCGATCGCCCGCTCCTCCACGTCCTCCGGGACCTCGCGACGCTTGTGGACCAGCTCGAACTGCTCTTCCGCGGCCCTCGCCGCTTCCGCTCCGTGGTAGCGGGCGACGATCTCCTTCGCCAGCTCGCTCTTCGCCGCCTTCGGGTGCCCCCGGCGCAGCGCTTCGATCTCGGCCAGCGATCGCCGCGAGAGAAGCTCGTAGTACCTCCACATCAGGCCGTCCGAGATGCTCATCAGCTTCCCGTACTGCTCCTGCGGCGGCTCGGCGATGCCGACGTAGTTGCCGAGCGATTTGCTCATCTTGTCCCCGACGATCCTCCCGTTCACCTCGCGCGCATCGGTTCCCTCGAGCAGCGGCCCGGTGAGGCACACTTGCGGGGCCTGACCGTACTCCTTCTGCAACTGGCGGCCGACCAGCAGGTTGAAGAGCTGGTCGGAGGAGCCGAGCTCGACGTCTGCCTTCAGCGCCACCGAATCGTATCCCTGCGCCAGCGGATAGAGCAGCTCGTGCAGCGCGATCGGCACCTCCTTCTCCCAGCGTCTCTTGAAGTCCTCCCGCTCGAGCATGCGCGCGAGCGTGTACCGGGCGGCGAGCCTGATCAGCCCCGCCGAGCCGAGCGGGACCAGCCATTCGCTGTTGAAGCGCACTTCGGTCCGGTCGCGATCGAGAATGCGGAACACCTGCTTCTTGTACGTCTCGGCATTCGCGGCGATCTGTTCCTCGCTCAACGGCGGCCGCGTCGAGTTGCGCCCCGTCGGGTCGCCGATCATGCCGGTGAAGTCCCCGATCAGGAAGATGACGGTATGGCCGAGCTCCTGGAAACGCCGCATGCGCTCGAGCGGAACCGTGTGGCCGAGGTGCAGATCGGGGGCGGTCGGGTCGAACCCCATCTTGACCCGCAACGGCACCTGCTTGTCGTACGAATTCTGCAGCTTGCGCAGCAGGTCCTCGCGCGTATGCACGTCGACCGCGCCGCGCGTGACCTCCCCGAGCTGCTCTTCGGGAGTCGCCTTGCGCAGCTCCGAGCTCATTCCGCCACTCTCTGCTGCACGCGCGCAATGCTGCGCGCGCGGCCGGTGGCCTCGTCGATCTCCACCATCGCCCCCTGGAGATGGACGTCCCCTTGCGCGAGATCGAACGACGAGTGCCGCTGGGTGAGGAACCGCTCGATGGCATTCTCCTTCCGCAGGCCGATCACGCTGTCCCAGGGGCCGCACATTCCCACGTCGGTGATGTACGCGGTGCCGCCGCGGAGCACCCGTTCGTCCGCGGTCTGGATGTGCGTGTGCGAGCCGAGCACCGCGCTGACCCGGCCGTCCAGGTAATGGCCCATGGCGTTCTTCTCGCTGGTCGCCTCGCAGTGCATGTCCACGAAGATGCAGAGCACGCCCTGCGCGCGCATCGACTCGATCAGCCGGTCCGCGGTGCGGAAGGGGCAATCCAGCGGCTTCATGAACACGCGTCCTTCGAGGTTGATCACGCCGAGCCGCGCTCCCGAGCTCGCCGTCAACACCGCGTGGCCGCGCCCCGGTGCACCTTCGGGATAGTTCGCCGGCCGCAGCTGCCGCGATTCCGGCCGATTGAGGTACGGGCCGATCTCGCGCTTCGCGAACGTATGGTTGCCGCTCGTGAGCAGGTCGATTCCGGCCTCCAGCAGCTCGTCGGCGCTCTCCGGAGTGATCCCTGCGCCGCCGGCGGAGTTCTCCGAGTTGCCGATGCACAGGTCCAGCGCGTGCTGCTCCCGCAGGCGCGGAACCAGCTGGCGCACGGCGTTGCGCCCTGGCTTTCCCACGATGTCGCCGACGAACAGGATCTTCATGAGACGGAAACCCACCGCGCCTCGGTGCAGACCGCGCCGACGCGCCGATCATGCTCGCCGACCGGGACCTCCGGCACAAGCTGCGAATCGAACACCAGTGCGACGCTCGGTCCTCCGTACGCGGCCAGCGTCGCGTCGTAGTGTCCCCGGCCGCGCCCGAGCCGTCGCCCCGCGGCATCCACGGCGATGGCGGGAACGACCAGCAGGTCGATGTCGGCGAGCGACACCGGACCGCCAGTGGGCTCCTCCACTCCGAGCGCGCCGGCGACGAAGACGCCTGCCGAGCGCCGGAACTGCAGGGCGAGCGCTCCGGGGACCACGGCGGGATAGCAGACCTCCCGCCCCGCGGCCTCCAGCGCCGCGGCGACCGACGCCGTGCCGCACTCGGAAGGCAGCGCCCGGTAGAGCGCGATGACCCGGGCGCCGGACTGCAACGCGGCCGCGGCGAGACGCTCCTGCGCCCCGACCGATGCGGCCACGAACGCGGGCGAACCGGGCTTCGGGGCCCGCGCGCGCACCTGCGCCCGCAGCGCCTGCTTCTGCTCGTTCAAGGAACTCATCCCGAAAAAGACTGGGAGCCGGCCTTCGAAAGCCGGCTCCCTGCAGAAAACCCCCGCCTTGGCCGTGTGAGCAGCATCGGTGGTGCCCTGCGCTATCGCAGGTGGGATCCCTGTTCTCCCGCTTCAGGCTTCCCCGGTGACCGCGCGGGGCGCGGCGGGGGCTTGCACACCACGGAATGTCAGGACCCCTGAATACAGCTATCGGGCACGAGGTCAGCTACCCATCACGCAATCCACGCAGGGGAAGACTCGAGGTCCTGCCCAATTCCTCCTCTGCGAGCAAGTCTGGGGCGACCCGCAGTCGCTGTCAACGCAACATTGCGCCCACCCGTGAGCACCCGTAGAGTGCTCGACATGGTCGCCTTCCTGCTCGCCGTGCCGGCGGCCGCCCCGACTCCGTGAGCACGCCCCGATTCGGCAAATACGAGATCCTCCAGTTGCTCGGCAGGGGCGGCATGGCGGAGGTGTACAAGGCGCGCGCCGTCGAGGGCCCGCGCAAAGGCCAGCTGGTCGCGCTCAAGCGGCTGACGCCACGCCTCGCCAGCGATCCGGAAGCGGTGGACCTGTTCTGCGGCGAGGCGGACGTCTCCGCCATGCTCAAGCACCCGCACATCGTCGAGGTGTTCGAGGCGGGGGTGGTCGGGGAGATCTATTACCTGGCGATGGAATACGTCGACGGGCGCGATCTGGCGCTCATCCTCGCGCGCTGCCGCGAGCGCCGGATCTTCCTGCCGGTGAATTTCGCCGTGCACATCGCGAAAGCCACGCTGGAGGCGCTCGCGTATGCGCACGAGGCGCGGGGCCCTACGGGGCTGCACCTGAACATCGTCCATTGCGACGTTTCGCCGTCCAACCTGTTCATCTCGCGGCTCGGGGAGATCAAGCTCGGCGACTTCGGGATCGCGAAAGTCCGCTCGCTCGGCGACGGCGACCAGAACGGCACGCTCTGGGGCAAGCTCGCCTATCTTGCGCCCGAGCAGCTCGAGCGGCGGCCGCTGACGACGCAGGTGGACCTCTGGGGCGCAGCCACCATCCTCTACGAGGCGCTCACGAACCAGCGGGCCATCCAGGGCGCCGACAACGAGGAGACGCAGGAGGCGCTGCGCGCTGGCCGGATCGCCGGCGTGGAGTCGCTGCGGCCCGACATTCCCCCCGGGCTAGGCGACGTCGTCCACCAGGCGCTGCAGATCGACCCGACGGCGCGATTCCACACGGCACAGGAGTTCGCCAACGCGCTCGAGCCGTTCCACGACGAGATCTCGGGCGGCGCGCTCGGGATCGCCTCCGTCGTCCGCGGCCTGTTCAGGACGTAGGCCGCGCAGTCTTCAGCAGCGGGCGCGCGCCACGATTCGGGGCAACACGGCGCAGACGCGGTCGATCTCCTCGGCCGTGTTGCCACTCCAGAGCGAGAACCGGATGGCGCCCCGGGCGAGCGCGGTCGGATATCCCATCGCGAGCAGCACCGGCGAAGGCTCCAGCGATCCCGAGCTGCAAGCGCTGCCCGTGCTCGTGGAGATTCCCTCCAAATCGAGCGCCGCCAGGAGGGTCTCCCCGTCACATCCCTCGAAAGCGACATTCAGTGTATTGCAGACCCGCGGCGCGGTCGAACCCGCCACGCGTGAACCAGGGATCTCGCGCGCGGCAGCCTCGAGGCGGTCGCGCAGCGCGCCGAGGCGTCCGGCAACGGCGGGCTGTTGCGCGGTGGCAAGCTCCAGCGCCTTGCCCATTCCGACGATGCCGCCCACGTTCTCCGTCCCGCCGCGCCGCCCCCTCTCCTGATGTCCGCCGCTCTGGATGGCGAAGACCTTGCGCCGCGTGGCCAGAATCCCCGCGCCCTTCGGACCCGAGATCTTGTGCGCGGACATTGTCAGCAGGTCCCAGGGGAAATCGAGCGGCATCTTCCCCGCCGCCTGCACCGCGTCGACGTGCAGGGGAATGCCGTGGTCGCGGCACATCGCGGCGATCTCGCGAAGAGGAAAGATGACGCCGGTTTCGTTGTTTGCAGCCATGGTCGAGCAGAGCGAAGCCCCCGGGAGCGCCCGCCTCAGGGCATCCAGGTCGAGTTCTCCCGACCCGAACACGGGCACGCGGACGCACTCCGGTACCGAGGCGCATGCTCCCGACACCGCGGGATGTTCGACGGCGGTCGTGACCACCTTGCCTGGACGGCTTCCGAGGATGGCGAGCGCGTCCGACTCGGTCCCGCCGGATGTGAAGATCACGTCCCGCGGCGCGCAGCCCAGCGCCCGCGCGCATCGCTCACGGGCGAGGTCGACGAGGGCGCGCGCGTCCTGCCCGGGTTTGTGCACGGACGACGGATTCGCGAAGAGCTCCGCCAGGGCCGGCATCATCTCCGCCATCACTTCGCGCGACAGCGGGGTGGTGGCGTTTGCGTCCAGGTAGACGGCTGCCGGAGTCACGGCTCGAGCGGAACCAACGGCGTCCCCGGGCCCGGGCGCAGGTGGAACGCGCGCAGGAACGTGGCGAAGATGTCGTTCGCGAGCAGCTCGGGCGAACGCCCGCGGAGCGGGATTCGCGCGCCGGCCATCGCTCCGTGGCCACCGGCGCTGCCGCCGAGCGGCGCGCAGACCTCGCGCACCAGCTTGCCGGCGTTGACGCGGCGGTCGTTCAAGCGGAGCGAAAGGTAGAGCTCGCCCTTGTACGATCCCGTCGCCAGCGACCAGCGCAGCCCTTCGAGGCTGACCAGCCTCTCGGCCACCTCGGGAACGATCTCCGGTACGTAGACCTCGCCCATGTCCGCGACGACCGCCTCGCCGCCGCCGTGCAGCCGAGCGCGCTCGTACGCCCGATGGTAGGCGGCGAAGTAGCGGGCAGGCACGGAGGGATGCTCGATGCGGGAGAGCGCCGGCTTGTCGATCAGGGGGAAGAGCCAGTTGTAGCAGTCGATGTCCGCCGGCTCGTACTCGCGCCCGAGGTCCCGGGTGTCGCTCTTGATCCCATAGAAGAGCGCGGTGGCGAGATGGGGGCCCGGAATGAGCCTCGCCGCGCGCAAATACTGGGTGACCATGGTCGACGTGGCGCCCGCCGGTCCGCCCACGTCGTGGAACGACGCCAGGAGCGAGGCCGGCCTTGCCGGGTGGTGGTCGATCACGAGCTGAGGCACCTCGGGAGAGGAAAGGGAGTAGTTCCCGACCTCCGGCTGCGTATCGACCAGGCAGACCAGGTCGCGCGGCTGGTGTTCGACGCGCGACACGGGCTGGATGGGGAGATGCAGCACCCGCAGCATGGCCTTGTTTTCCGCGCGGCCGATGATCCCGCCGTATGCCGCGGTCGTGCTCAGACCGGCGCACTGCCCGAGCAGGTAGGCGAGGCCGCACGCGCTCGCTACGGCATCGGGGTCCGGGTTGTCGTGCGTCAGGATCAGCGCACGGTGATGCCCCTTGGCAACCTGGAGCAGCTTGCGAAGGCGGTCGCGCTGGAGGAACTGATTTGAAGCAGGGTCCGGTGGCCGGTCTGTTTCGCGCGGCGAGGGGGCATTGCCCATGGACGTGGGGGGTACCTTAGCCGCGCCGGGGGAGGGTGGCAACGCGGGAATGGCGGCGATGTCGGGAATGCTCCTCCCTCAGCCGCTTGAGGCGCTGCAGGCACGCCCGGTTCCCTTCCGGTGGGATCTCGAGAAACCCGGGAACATCGCGGAATCTAGGGTCATTTACCAGCCGCCTGAATGCCAGGGGGCCGATTTTGCCCTTGCAGACGTGCTCGTGCCGATCGACCCGGGCACCGAGCGGCTTCATCGAATCGTTCAGATGGAAGGCCTTGAGCAGTCCGATGCCCAACACCCGCTCGAACTGCCCGAACGTCTCGTCGTATCCGCGATCGGTGGAGATGTCGTACCCGGCGGCGAACACGTGGCACGTATCCAGGCAGATGGCGACGCGGTCGGGACTCCGCACGCGGTCGCGGATCTCGCGCAGCTCCTCGAACGTCCTCCCCAAAGCGCTGCCCTGGCCGGCCGCCGTCTCCAGGAGCACGATGCAGTTTCCCTTGTGCGCGGCGAACGTCCGATCCAAGGCCTCCGCCACCGCCACGAGGCCGCGCGCGGTATCGGCGCACGAGCCGGGGTGGACGATCAGGTACGGGGCGCCGATGCGGTCACAACGCTGCAGCTCGTCGATGAACGCCTCGATCGATTTTTCGCGCAGGTCGCCAGGAACGCATCCGAGGTTGATCAGGTAGCTGGCGTGGACGCTGGCGGAAAATCCCGCTGCCTTCACGGCGGCGCGGAAGAGGGCAACGTCGCTCCGGGTGATCTCCTTCGACCGCCACATCCGGCTTGACTTCGTAAAGATCTGGACGGTCTCGGCGCCGTCCGCGAGAGCGCGCGGAAACGCCTCGTGTAGTCCGCCGGAGGTGGATTCGTGGGCGCCGAGGAGCATGAAGCCGGTCTATAAAGTGCGCTCGCGTCCGCGCACAAGGATTCCTGCGGCTGGCCCTCGCGATCGGCGTCATCGTGTGAGTCGAACAGCGCTCCCGGCCAGGCGAGCGCTCGGGCTTCAGTCTCGAGCCCTCGACGCGCAGTCTTCTGGCTGTTGACTGGCCCGTCTGGCCCATGCACAGTCTGTCGCTGGGGGGCAGCGGGCAGCGTAATGGCGAGCACCGAGAGTGGTACCGGGCGCCCTTTGTACCCGCGCGTTCGAGCACCCGTATATTTCACGCGGACGGTCTTGCGCTTTCTCGGCAGACGCAGGCGGATCGATCCGGGTCTCGGCGGTCTGCGCGTCTACACGGATGAGAAGACGAAGGTGGGTACGCGGCTGGAAATCGAAGTCTTCCTGCCGGATGAGACGAGCGTCGCGTGTACGACGGAGGTCGTCTGGGTCGAAAAGCTCCCCGCGGGAGCCGCGGCTCTCCACGACGTCGGCCTTCGGATCCTCGCAATCCATCCCCATGACCGCGAGCGACTCACGAAGGCGCTCGAGTCGACCTGAGAGTGTGCTCGCGGAAGCTGACGCCTGGGTCACCACCCGGCCGGTTCGGTAATTGTGACGTGCTCCCTCGAGGGAGGGCAGAGGCGGCCAATCGTTCCGGATGCTCAAGTTTCGCTCGATGGTCGTCCACGCGGAGACCCTGAAGCCCAAGCTGCAGCTGGTGAACGAGTCGAACGGGCCGGTCTTCAAGATGAGACGCGACCCGCGGGTGACCAGGGTCGGGCGCATCCTCCGCAAGTACTCGCTCGACGAGATGCCTCAGCTCATCAACGTGCTGCGCGGCGAGATGAGCCTCGTCGGACCGCGCCCATCGCTCGAGATCGAGGTCGCTCGCTACGAACCGTGGCATTTCCGCCGGTTCGCCATGCGGCCCGGTCTCACTTGCTTCTGGCAGGTTTGCGCCCGGCGCTACCAGAGTCCGTTCGACGAATGGATGCGGCTCGATCTCAAGTAAGTCGATCAGTGGAGCCTGCGCCTCGACCTCATGCTGATCCTCCGCACGTTCCGGGTCGTGCTCGGGGGCACCGGAGAGTGAAGCCGCCTTCGCTGGCCCCGACTATTCGCTGGCGGCGCGGCGGCGCGAGGTCTCGTTCCAGTTGGGCAGGAAGAACTTGAACGCGTTGTCGAGCGCGTTGTCCATGCTCTGCATCATCACCTGGCCGAACTGCGTCGCGTTCAGGCGGAGCGCGTCGTAGTAGGTCTCGCGATCCATGCTGTGGATCACCAGCGGCATGTAGCCGGCGCGGATCAGGATCAGGTTCAGCATCATCCGGCCGACCTTTCCGGAAAGATCCGAAAACGGGAAGATCTCCATGAAGCGGTGGTGCGAGTGCGTCGCTTGCTTGAACGGGTGCATGCGCACGAACTCTTCGCTCTCCATGAAGTGGAAGAGCTGCTCGAGCGCCGGCTGGATCTGCACGGGCTGCACGATGTCGTGGAAGTACGTCCGGTGCAGGGGCATGTCGCGGCGGAACTGGACCGGCGTGCGATTGGGAAGATTGCTGTAGAGCACCTCGTAGAGCTTCTTGACGAGGACCAGGGTGTACCTGAGCTGCTTCGCCTTGGCTTCCTGCTTGATGAACTCGATGGCGTTGAGCTGGTTCCGCACTTCGGTGAACGAGTGCACCATGCTGGAGTCGACCATGCCCGGGCTCGGATCGAGCGCCTGGCGCAGCTCGGCGTGCGTGAGCACCATGCCTTCGAGAGCGCACTCGTGGTAGATCCACGAGAGCTCGTACTTCTCGAGAAAGTCTTTGGTCTCTCGCGGACGCTCCCGCATCAGCTCCCGTACGTCCTCGGTCCGGTCATCGAGGTCGAGATACTGGGTCCGGCTCATCCGGCGGCGCTCCTTTTTCTACAGCGAACTCAGTAATTTAGCTCGGCCGTAGAGCAACCAAGCTAGCAATTTTGGAGAGTGGTCGTCAACGGAAAATTCGGCTGCTGCTGGTGCGCATCCATGCCACATCGGGATCGACCCCCTCCGCCAACCGGACGGCCACGCCCCCGAACCATCTGTCATTGGGCGAACAAGGGCTTCAACCGCGACATTCCATCGCGATCCCTGAATCCGTTATGGCGCGTTGCGTCGCGGCACGGTGCTGCGTCCGGAGCACACCTCTAGTCGCGTCTGTAGCGCGGCGTCCTACCGCGCCAGCGCTCGACCGCCGTTCGCCTCGGTCTGCGCGGGTGCGTCGAGCGGCGTCAGCCACTCCGAATATCGGGGTTCCATACCCCGCACGGCGCGGAAGAAGGTGGACTGGATCTCGCGGGTGAGGGGCCCCATCGCGCCGGCGCCGATGCGGCGGTCATCGACCTCTCGCACCGGCGTGATCTCCGCGGCGGTGCCGCACATGAACGCCTCGTCCGCGCAGTACAAGTAGTCGCGGCTGAAACGGCGCTCCTCGACGGAAATCCCCTTGTCCTTGGCGATGCGGAGGATCGACTCCCGCGTGATCCCCTCGAGGATCCCGCCGGCCGCCGGCGGCGTGTACAGGACGCCGTCGCGGACGAGGAAGAGGTTCTCGCCCGTCGCCTCGGCGACGTATCCCTGCTGGTCGAGGAGGATCGCCTCGTCGTAGCCGGCCATCAGCGCTTCGCGCTTCGCCAGCACGCCGTTGAGGTAGTGGCCCGTCACCTTCGCGCGCGTCGGGTCGGAGTTCATGTGCATCCGGGTGTAGGAGCTGATCTTCACCCGGATGCCCTTCTTGAGCCCTTCCTCGCCGAGATACGCGCCCCAGTACCAGGTGGCGATGCAGAGGCGCACCGGGTTCACCGCGCCAACTCCCATCAGCCCGTCCGCGTAGTAGGCGATGGGCCGCAGGTATCCTTCGTTCATCTTGTTGGCGACCATCACCTGCTTGCAGGACTCGAAGACCTGCTCCTTGCTGAAAGGCATCTCCATCAGGCAGATGTGCGCGCTCTCGAAGAGCCGGCGGACGTGCTCGCGCAGGCGGAAGATCGCCCCGCGGCCGTCGGGCTGCGGGTAGCAGCGAATGCCTTCGAAGACGGCCACTCCGTAATGGAGCGAGTGCGTGAGGACGTGCACTTTCGCGTCGGCCCAGGGGACGAGCTTGCCGTCCATCCAGATGAACTGGGATTCCTTGAGCTTCTCGACTTTCTTCGCGGCCACGATTCGCCTCGGCTTGAAGGTCGGGCGCGCCCTCTTAGCACGCACGTCCCGGTAAAAGAAAGATGCAGCCGTCCGGTGGCGCTTTTCAGCTTGGAAGTGGAGGGATTGGGGCGAGCAGGCGTTGCAGGGTGGGGAGCTCGTCGAGGAGCTCTTCCTTCGCCGAGCGCACGATGGATTGCAGGGCGCGCTGGCTGGGAAGCAGGGCCAGTGGAGACAAGGTCCTGCGAAAGGCCTTGTAGACGTGCGCGTAGGGCCGGTTCCGGGCCACCGCCGGGGCGGCGATACTCTGCAGCGGGAGCCAGAGCGGAGTCATCAGCCGCGGCGCGAATCCGTCGAGCGCGAAGATGACCACGTTCCGGCTTCCCAGCCCGGAGAGCCCCGCGCGCTGCACGTGCTGCCAGGCCGTGCGCACCGGAACGTTGTCGACCACGCCGCCGTCGCAGAGGCGGAGGAGATCGTGCCTCTCGAGCAGTCCCTGCAGCAGCTCGTGCATGCGCGCGTCGTCGCGCAGCACGTCGTAGTGGATGACTCCGGGCACGCTGGCCGAGAAGCCGACCGCGTCGATGGCATCGGCCTGGCGCGTTTCTTCCGAGGCGCCGAACACCAGCCGGGCAGTCAGCCGCGGGATTCGCGCGAGCTCGGAGATCGCCGCCGTCAGCTGCTGTACGTTGCGATGCAGCGCGCGGATTCCCCACCGCGACGGATCGGGATCTGGCACACCGACCATCGCCTCGTACTCCTCGAGGGGGCGCGGGAGCTTGCCGCGGCGGATCCCCGTGACGGTGACCAGCAGGGGAATGGGAAGATCGGACATGCGGACGGGAGATCCATCCGGATGCCGGAACCAGTGGCCGATCGCTGCCCGCAGGTGCAGGCGCAGCGGTCCCGGCAGGCCGTACACGCTCGGCTGCGGGACGAGGCGGAAGATCTTCCTGTAGGTGAGGTCCTGGAGGATCTCGGGAATCCGGGCCAGGTCGAATCGCCGCTCTCGCGCGCGGAAGAGCCCGAGGATCGCTCCCATCGAGCTGCCCGCCAGCATCGCGGGCTGAAGGCCTGCCGCCTCGAGCAGCGCGAAGGCGGCGAGGTGCACGTATCCGGTGCCGCCGCCTCCGCCGCAGACGAGAACCAGGTGCCGCTCGCGCACTTCGCGGTCGAGCCGCTCGCCGGGAAGGCGGTGCCCGAGTTGCTGCGCGATCTGGGCCAGCGCTTCCTGGGCGATCCGCTGCGCTTCGCGAGCGGCCGGCAGCAGCTCGTGCGGCGCGGCCAGGAGCGGCCGCTGCGGATCGAGCAGCGGCCAGAGCACCTGCACGAGCTTCTCGCGGAAGGGGCGCAAGATCGCCGCCACGGCGACGTCGCGTCCGTCGGGGGCGCGCACGTGCCAGCAGCGGCTGAGCGCGAGCGCGTACCTGATCGAGGTCTCGTCGCGATCGTCGAGCCGCCCGCGTGCCGCGACCGCCGCGCGAGCGAGCTGGGTCTCCATTGCGGTGAGGGGCCCGACCTCCGCGAATCTCTCCTGGAGCAGCGTCATGGCGGGACGTGCCCGCTCGGCGCTTTCATGCGCCTCCAAGCACACGCAGGAACGCGCCGCGGACCTGGGTGGCGGTCCGCTGGTAATCGGCGAGCAGCTCCTCCCCGGCGCGCGGGCCGGAGTAGCCCATCCGGCGCGCGAGCCTCAGCAGCTCGGGGCCGCTCTCCGGAATGCGGTCGACGGAGCGGTCGCGGACGATCCGCAGCCGGGACTCCAGACGGCGCAAGAAGCGGTAACCGCGGGCGAGCGCCGCGTGATCCTGCGGGCCGAGATGGCCATGCTTCAAGAGCAGTGCGAGCGCCTGCGACGTGTTTGCCGAGCGTACCGATAGCTCCGTCGCCCCGTGCGCGAGCTGGAGGAACTGCACCGCGAACTCCACGTCCACGAGGCCTCCGCGCCCCAGTTTGGAATTGTACAAGCCGCCTGATTCGCCGGCAATTTCGCGCTCCATGCGATCGCGCATCGCCAGCAGCTCTTTCGCTGCCGCGCCGCGGTCGATGGGCCGGAACACGCTCGGCTCGAGCACCTGCGCGAACGCGCGGGCGAACAAAGCCTCGTCGCCGGCGACGGGACGGGCGCGCAGCAACGCCTGCCGTTCCCAGAGGCGCGCTTCGCGCGCGTGATAGGAGTCGAGCGCATCGAACGAGATCACCAGCGGCCCATGGTTTCCGCTCGGCCGCAGGCGCGTGTCGATCCGGTAGAGGAACCCCTCGCGCAGGGGAAGCGCGAGGTGGCTGATCAGCTTCTGCGCGATGCGCGCAAAGTATTCGTGGTTGGCGCCGTGCTCTCCGGCGGACGAGTAGAGGAAGAGGAGGTCGAGGTCGGAGTGATATCCGAGCTCGCGGCCCCCCAGCTTGCCGAGCGCGATCACCACCATGGTCGCGTCGCGCTTTCCGTAGCGCTTCTCGATCTCCGCCCATGCCAGCGAGAAGCAGGCCTCGACACAGGCATCGGCCAGATCGGACAGCTGGCGCGAGACCTGCTCGACGGCCAGCGCGCCGGCCACGTCGTGGAGGGCGATGCGCAGCACCTCCTCGTTGCGGAAGCGCCGCAGCTCGGTGAGCGTCGCCTCCACGTCGGACGCGGGAACGGCGCGCAGCCGGTTGCCCAGATCGGCCCGCAGATCCGCTCGTTCGCGCACCAGGGCGGCCGAGCCGCGCAGCACGAGCTGATCGATGAGCTCGGGATGGCGCAGGAGCTGCCGGGACAGGTAATCGCTCGATCCGAAGAGCGAGACCAGGAGCCGGGTGGTGCGCGGGCTCTGGGCCAGCAGCTCGCCCGTGACGCGCGGATTCGCCAGGCTGCCGAACAGGTCGGCCAGGTGCCGCAGGGCCTGGTCCGGATCCGGGGCCGCCGCAAGCTCCATCACCAGCGCCGGACCGAGCGGCTGCGGATCCTGGAAGGGCGTGCCGCGCTTGCGCGCTAGCCTCGCCAGCTCCTCGGCGCTGGCGTCCGGCTGATCGAATCCGAGCTCCGCCAGGGCGGCGGAGCGCTGCCGGGTGGTCGCCTCGGGGTCGGCGGCGGCGGCGGCACGCGGGTCCGCGCCGGGCGCATCTCCGGAGGCGACGCGGAGCAGATCCTTGAAGCGCGCCTCCACGTTGGAGCGGTGGGCGGCCAGATCGCCCTCCATCGCCGCCGCGTCCGGGTAACCGGCGCGGCGCGCCAGGCGCTCGCGCTCGCGCGGGTCCTCGGGCACGGCGTGCGTCTGCCGCTCTGCCACCATCTGGATGCGGTGCTCGAGCCGGCGCAGGACCACGTACGCCTCGCCCAGTTCGTCGCGATCGCGGCTCGAGATCAGGCCCGCGTAGAGGAGCCTGTCCAGCGCCTTGAGCGTCCCGCGCACGCGCAGGTTCGGATCCCGGCCGCCGTGGAGGAGCTGAAGGGCCTGGACGAAGAATTCGATCTCGCGGATGCCGCCGCGCCCGAGCTTCAGATCGACGCCGGCGGCGCGGGCCGCTTCCTTTTCCGCGCGCGCCTTGAGCTGGCGCATCTCGTCGATCGCCTTGAGGTCGAAGTACTTGCGGAACACGAACGGCATGAGGCGGAGCAGCGCCTCTTCGCCGGTCGCCAGATCCCCGGCGATGGGACGCGCCTTGAGCAGGGCAAAGCGCTCCCAGGGGGCGCCCTGGGCCTCGTAGTAGAGCTCGAGGCCGCGGATGGCATTGACGATGGGACCGTTGCGGCCCTCCGGTCGCAGATCGAGGTCCACCCGGAAGACGAACCCGCCTTCGGGCGCCGCCCCGGGCGACCCGACCGAGGCCGTGACGGACTCGGCCAGGCGCGCGTAGAACGCGAAGTGATCGATCGGGTGGGGCCCCTGGGTCCTGCCGTCCTTGTCGTACACGTAGAGCACGTCTGCATCGGAGGAGAAGTTCAGCTCCTCTCCACCCAGCTTGCCCATGCCGATGACGCAGAATCCGGAAGGGCTGCTCGCGCTACGCCCCGCCGGCGGGCCGTGCATCGCGCACAAGCGACGGTAATGGAACTGCGTGGACACCTCGAACGCCTGTGCGGCGAGCCGTGAGAGATCGCGGGTGACCTCCGGGATCGACGCGCCCGAGAGATCGCGCAGCGCGATGCGCAGCACCTCCGCATGCTTGTGGCGCCGCAGCCGGCGCGCGAGCGAGACCGCGTCGGTGCAGAGAGCGGTGCGAAGCGGAACCGGCTCATCCGGGAACCGGGCGCAGCCGAGCAGATCGACGAGCCGTGGACGCGCGGCGAGGGTCTGGGCGAGGAATTTCGAGCCTGCGCAGACGCGGACCAGCGGCGCGAGCGTCTCGCGGGCCGCCGGGCCTCCGTAGCGGTCCTTGCGGGCGGCCAGCGCGCGGACGGAGCCGGCGAGCGCCCCGTCGGGTTCGGCGCTCTGCGCGCAGAGCCCGAGCAGCTCCGCAGCCGGCAGCCCGGTCTCCGCAGGCATGCGCGCCGCGAGACGTTCCGCCCGCTCGGCGTCCTCCCAGCCGGGCGGGGCTTGCGTCCAAGGCGACCCGTGCACGTCGGGAGTGTAGCAGTGGCCCTGGAATTGCCGTGCCAAACCCGAGTCGCTATGCTCATTTCATGCAGCATCCGGAAGGCCGCGAAGCGCTCGCACCCGAGACCTTCCGCCCCTGGATGGCGCTGCGCACGGTGGTCATGGGAGCCGCGACGCTCTGGATCGCGGTGTTCTTCGCGCTGGCCGCGATGCAGGGGGCGACCCGTTCGTCGTTCCTCTCCGCGGCCTTCTTCGTGGTGCTCTTCACCGCCTGCTCGCTCTTCTACAACCGCCTCGCATTCATCGTGACCGAGAGCGGACTGACGGTGCGGACGGTGGCGATGGAGCGCACCGTCTCCTTCAGCGACATCCTCCGAGTCGACGTGATGCCCGGGCTGATCGGGACTTCATACGCGGTTCGCACGCGCCTGGGGTCGCTGACGTTCTCGTCGCTGCTCGCAGGGCACCAGCGGCTGTGCGATCTGATCGTCCGGCGGGCGCGTCTGGCGTAACCTGGCGCGCGTGCGCGCCGCGGTCCTCCTGCTCTCAGTCGCTTGCGCCCGGTCCGGCAGGGACTACTTGGTGCACCGTGCGAAGGGCGCCATCGAGATCGACGGCGTCCTGGCGGAGTCCGCCTGGGACCGGGCGGACAAGGCCGGACCTTTCGTGCGCAGCCTCGACGGCAAGCCGGCCAGCGCGGCGACCGAGGCGCGGCTTCTCTGGGACGACGACTACCTCTACGTGGCGTTCCTCGCGGAGGACACGAACGTCTCCGGCACCTTCTTCAAAGACGACGAGAAGCTGTACACGTCGAACGTGGTCGAGATCTTCCTCGATCCCTCAGGGGACGGGTCGCACTACGACGAGATCGAGGTCGCGCCCACCAACGCGCTCTTCGACGCCAGCTTCGCCGGCGGAGCCCGCCAGGGGATGGACCTCTCCTGGTCGTCGCATGCAAAGCACGCGGTGCACGTGGACGGCACGTTGAACGATCCGCGCGACGTCGATCGCGGGTGGACGGTCGAGCTGGCGATCCCGTTCGCCTCCCTCACCGGCATGCCGAAGCCGCGCCCGCAGCGCGGCGACCGATGGAAGTTCAACCTGTACCGGCTCCGCCAGGGTCCTGGGCAGCCCGGCGAAGGTCAGGCCTACTCTCCGCCGATGCGCGGAGACTTCCATGCGCTCGACCGCTTCGCGACCATGAGGTTCGAGGACTAGCCGCTCCCGCGCCGAAGGCGCGGGTATGCGGCTATTGTTGTTGGACTGTACAGGTCATGAGACGCGCTCTTGAGTCGGTCAGTCTTGCCATCTGTGGACCTGCACCATGTGGCCGTCGCTCTCGGCGACGACGGCCCCCTCCGAGGTGAGGAAATGGACGCCGGGCGTGCGCTCCACCACTTCCGGATTCGGAAAACCGAATCGGTTGCCGGCGCCCACGCAATACACGGTGAACGCGGGCGCCACGCGCCGGAGGAACGCCTCGGTGCTGCTCGTCCGGCTGCCGTGGTGCGGCGCCTTCAGCACCTGCGCGCGGAGCTCCGCCCCGCTCTGGGCAAGATCCGCCTCGGCGAGCGCCTCCGCGTCGCCGGCGAAGAGCACCGCCACCTCGCCGTGCACCAGCCTCAGGACGATGGAGTTGTCGTTCAGCGACCATCCTTCCTCGAACCGCGAGAGGACCTCGACCCGTACGCCGCCGAGAGAGGATTCGTGCGGCTCGCGCACTGGGACTCCGCGCCTCGCCGCCCGCGCGCGCACCGCGGAAGCGATGGGATCGCGCTCCGCGGTCATCCACAGCTCGCCGACGGACATCCGATCCAGCACTGTCATCAGCCCGCCCGCGTGGTCGGGATGCGGGTGCGTCAGGACCACCACGTCCAGGCGGTGGATGCCGAGCTCCGCCAGCGCCGGTACGATGTCGCGCGCTCCGGGGTCGAACTTGCCCGGCCAGCGCAGATCGCCGCCGGCATCGATCAGCATCGCGTGACCTTCCGGGAGCTGCACGACGGCGGAGTCGCCCTGGCCCACCGCGAGGAACACGATGTTCATTCCCTCCCGCGCGTGCGCGATGGCTGCGCGCGATCCGGCGAGGATCGCGAGCAATGCCCAAGGCGCGAGGGCGGCGCGGAACGCGCGGCGCACGCAGAGCAGCACTCCTGCGTACCAGAGGACGCAGGCGATCAGGCCGGGCGCTGCGATCACGGCCGTGGCGAAAGGCAGCGAGGCGAAGAAGTGAGAGGCGGCGAGAGTTGCCGCCGCCAGCAGATCGGCGATCCACCACAAGAGAAGCAGATCGAACGGCACCAGAAGCGTGGCGACCGGGATGGCCGCGAGACCGGGAAGCAGCCCGAGCGCGTTCGCGGCGATGGAGACGAGCGATAAACGGTGGAAGGCGGCGGCTAGCAGGGGAGCGGTGCACAGCGCTGCCGCACCCGTCGCGCAGCCGAGCCCCAGCAGGTGTTCCAGGAACCGCCGCCAGATCGGAGCGCCGGACGCCGGGCGGGGCACCGGAAGCAGATCGCGCAGCGGGCGCGCGAGCAGGATCAGGCCCGCGATGCCGGTCACGGAAAGCTGCAGCGCGAGATCGTGGGTCGCCGCCGGGTCGACGAGCGCGCAGGAGGCAGCGCCGAGCGCGAGCGTCGTCAATCCATCGGTGCGGCGCGCGGCCGCGGAACCGAGCAACACGACGGACGCGCCGACGCCGGCGCGCACGGCCGGCCAGGGCGCACCCAGCAGCAGGACCTCGAAGGCGGCGAAGGGAAGGGCGATGGCGGCCCCGAACACGCCCGCACGCAGGCGGTGCGCCCACGGCATCCGCAGCCAGGCGCGGCGTGCCAGCTCCCGGATGAGCAGCGCCACGACCGCAAGGTGAAGTCCGGAGCTGGCGAGCAGGTGGACGAGCCCGCTTGCTGCCAGCTCGTCTTCCGCCTCGCGCGACAGACCGCTCCGGTCGCCGACCGCCAGCGCGGTGACGAGGGCTGCGTGCTCCGGCGAGGTGCAGAGAACGAGTGCGCGCTCAGCGAATCGGTGGCGGACCTCGTCGAACCAGCGCCAGATGCGCGGCCCGCGCCCGAGGACCTCGATCACCTCGGCGCTGCCTTCGACCGCGATGCCGCGGGCCGCGAGCTGCGCCCGGCGATCGCGTCCGCCCGGGTTCAGCCGCCCGGGCGGAACGTGCACTTGCCCGAAGAACCTGGCCCGGTCGCCGCGGTGGACCGCGATGCCGCGCAGCCGGATCGCCGCGAGGCCCTGCGGCACGCGCACGACGTCCGGGGAGATGACGACGCCCTCGAATTCCTCCCCGAGGGTGAAAGGTGGCACCTGCTCCTGCGCCGCTCCGCGCAGGAGCCCGAGCGCAAGACCCGCGGCCGCGGCCCGGGCAGGGCGCCAGATCGCAAGAGGCAGGGCTGCAAGCGCTGCCCACCACGCGAGAGAGACACCGAAGAAAGCGCCGGCAAGAAATGCCGCGCACGCGACCAGCAATGGCCGGACGCCCACCGCCCCCCTCCCCCGAATTCCGCGTGTGTGCGTTTGCCTACATCGACCGCACGCGAGCCCGCCACGCTACACCCCGTTCGTAATCGGCGTCAAGCCCACCCTTGACCTCCCATGGCGCTTCGTGTTAAAAGCCCCTTCCTATGCAGACTTTCAAGGTCGGCGACAAAGCCGTCTACCCGGGGCAGGGCGTCGGCGAAGTGATGGGGATCGAGCACAAGGACATCGCTGGCCAGCGGCAGTCCTTCTACGTCCTCAAGATCATGGAAAACGGGATGAAAATCCTCATCCCCATCAACAAGGTCGGGTCGGTGGGGCTCCGCTCTCTCATCGACGAGAAAGCCGTAAACAAGGTCTACACGATCCTGAAGCAGAAGGACATCTCCGTCGATTCGGCCACTTGGAACCGCCGCTACCGCGAGTACATGGAGAAGATCAAGACCGGCTCCGTGTTCGAGATCGCGGAAGTGCTGCGCGACCTCTACCTGCTCAAGTTCGACAAGGACCTGAGCTTCGGCGAGCGCAAGATGCTCGATACGGCGCGCAATCTCTTGATCAAAGAGCTCTCGCTCGCCAAGGGCGTCAACGAGGACGACATCGAGGGCGACCTGAAGACCATCTTCAACTGCTGATCCGTCCTCCGGCGGTCTCCAGCACCAGGATCGTCCACGGCCGCGGCCGTTCCACGTGCCGCGGCCGTGCCGCAAGGGCCGCGCCGGCTCTGGTAGAAGAGATCCATGCCGTTGCGCGTCTTCAACACGCTCGCCAACGAGAAACAGGACTTCACTCCGGTCCGCCCGGGGCGCATCGGTATCTACGTGTGCGGCATCACCGTCTACGACCTCGCGCACATCGGCCATGCGCGGATGCTGAGCGCCTTCGACGTCGCGGTGCGGTTCCTGCGCTGGGCGGGCTGGGAAGTGGCGTTCGTCCGCAACTGGACCGACGTGGACGACAAGATCATCCGCCGTGCGCTCGAGCGCGGGCAGGACCCCGGGCAGCTCTCCGAGCACTTCATCGAGGAATGTCGCCGCGACATGCAGTCCCTGGGGGTCATGGTGGCGGATGTCGAGCCGAAGGCGACCGACCACATTCCGGAGATGCAGGCGCTCATCGCGCGCCTGATCGAGCGCGGGAACGCGTATGCCTCGCAGGGCGACGTCTACTTCGCCGTGCGCTCCTTCGCCGGGTACGGGAAGCTCTCCAAGCGCCACCTCGACGATCTGCGTGCCGGGGCGCGCGTCGAGCCCGGCGAACAGAAGCGGGACCCGCTCGATTTCGCTCTCTGGAAGGCGGCGAAGCCCGGAGAGCCGGCATCGGTGACCTGGGAGAGCCCCTGGGGGCCCGGCCGGCCCGGGTGGCACATCGAGTGCTCGGCGATGTGCCAGAAGTACCTGGGGACCACGTTCGACGTGCACGGCGGCGGAAAGGACCTGGTGTTTCCCCACCACGAGAACGAGATCGCGCAGAGCGAGGCCGCCAGCGGACAGGAGCTGGCGCACTACTGGCTGCACAACGGTTTCATCACCATGGACGCGGAGAAGATGAGCAAGTCGCTGGGGAACGTTCGCACCATCCGCGACCTCCTCGCCCACTGGGACGGAGAGGCCCTGCGCGCCTTCTTGCTCTCGACGCACTACCGGCATCCGATCAACTTCACCGAGGCCGCCGTGCTCGAGGCCGACCGCCGCGTGGACTACTTCTACGAGTCGCTCGCCAAGGGCGACGCCTACCTGGCGCAAAAGAAGCTCGCCGGCCGATCCGGGTCCGAGCCGCTGGGCGAGCACGTGCTGGCGTTTCGCGAGGCGATGGAGGACGACTTCAACACGGCGGAGGCGCTGGCGCGGCTCGAGCGCCTCTACGGCACCTTGAACGCCCGCATCGACGCGAAGGCGCGGCCCGACGAGGTGGCGGCGCTGCTGCAGACCGCGCGGGCCCTGTCGGGGGTGCTCGGGCTCGCATCGCGCGCGCCGCTCGAGGCCGTGCGCCAGCGGCGCCAGATCGCGGCGGGACGCAAGGGCATCGATCCGAAGTGGGTGGAGGAGCGCATCGGCGCTCGCATCGCAGCGCGCAAGGCGAAGGATTTCGTGCGGGCGGACGCAATCCGCGCAGAAGTCGCCGCCCGCGGCGTCGAGCTGCGCGACGGGCCCGGAGGGACCGAGTGGCGCGTGGTGCTGTGAACCGCCTGCTGACGGCCCGGCTCGAGCTGGTCCAGCTCGATTTCGCGGCGATCGACGCTTGGGTCGCGCGCGACGCGGGAAGGCTCGAGGAGCTGACCGGGGCGCGTTTCCCGCAGCCCGTCGACGCGCCGCCGCTCTTCGACGCCGACCTGCCACGAATCCGCGATTCGCTTGCCGGCGGCCGCACGGCCGGTCCGTGGCTCTTCGTCCTGCGGGACACGCGGGAACCCGTGGGTGCGGGGGGCACCGCCGCCATGGGCGACGGCACCCTCTTTCTCGGCTACTCGGTCTGGCCGAAGCACCAGCGCCGCGGCTACGCGTCGGAAGCGGTGCTCGCGCTCTGCGCGCATGGCATGGCGCAGCCTGGGGTAAAGCGGATCCGGGCAACGATTCCGGCCGGCCACGTCGCTTCCGAGCGGGTATCCGAGCGCGCCGGCCTGAAGCGGGTGGGCAAGGAGTTCGATCCGGACGTCGGCGACGTGGGCATCTTCGAGAGGGCGGTGTAGAGCGCTTCTGCGGCTGTTAGACTGACCCCTCATGCCCTTCAAGCTGCGCAGCGACTACAAGCCGCAGGGCGACCAGCCCCGGGCCATCGCCGAGCTTGCGGCGGGGATCAAGCGGGGGGACAGGCACCAGGCGCTCCTCGGCGTGACCGGCTCGGGCAAGACGTTCACCGTCGCGAACGTCGTGGCGCAGGTGCAGAAGCCGACGCTGGTGATCGCGCACAACAAGACGCTGGCGGGCCAGCTCTTCGGCGAGTTCAAGGAGCTGTTTCCGGAGAACGCCGTCGAGTTCTTCGTCAGCTACTACGATTACTACCAGCCGGAAGCGTACGTTCCCTCGACGGACACGTACATCGAGAAAGACTCCACCATCAACGACGAGATCGACCGCCTGCGGCACTCGGCGACCCACTCGCTGCTCACCCGCAACGACGTGCTCATCGTGGCCTCGGTCTCCTGCATCTACGGCCTCGGCACCGCCGAGGCGTACTACGAGCTGAAGGTGGCGCTGCAGACCGGAGAAGAGTATCCGCGGCACAAGCTGCTGCGCGATCTGGTCGAGATCCAGTACGAGCGCAACGACCACGACTTCTCCCGCGGCACCTTCCGGGTGAAGGGCGACACCATCGAGATCTTCCCCGCCTACGAGGAGGAGCGGGCCATCCGCGTCGAGCTGTTCGGCGACGTGGTGGAGAGCATCAAGGAGATCGATCCGCTGCGCGGCAAGGTGCTCGGCACCCTCGAGAAGATGTCGATCTTCCCTTCCTCGCACTACGTCACCTCGGGAGAACGGCGCAAGTCCGCCATCCAGGCCATCCGCGAGGAGTTGCGCGACCGCCTGATCGTGCTGCGCGGGCAGGACAAGCTGCTCGAGGCGCAGCGGCTCGAGCAGCGGACGATGTTCGATCTGGAGATGATCGAGCAGATGGGGTTCTGCAGCGGGATCGAGAACTACTCGCGCCACCTGAGCGGCCGCAGCGCGGGAGAGCCGCCCCCGACGCTGCTCGACTACTTCCCGAAGGACTTCCTGCTGGTGATCGACGAGTCGCACCAGAGCGTCCCGCAGATCGGGGCGATGTATCGCGGCGACCGCTCGCGCAAGGAGACGCTGGTCGAGTACGGGTTCCGCCTGCCGTCGGCGCTCGACAACCGGCCGCTGCAGTTCGGAGAGTTCGAGCGGCTGGTGAACCAGGCCATCTACGTCTCCGCCACCCCGGCGGAATACGAGCTGCAGAAGAGCGAAGGGGTGATCGTCGAGCAGATCATCCGGCCGACGGGGCTCGTCGATCCGGAGGTCGAAGTCCGCCCCGTGGCGCAGCAGGTCGACGATCTGCTCGAGGAAGTGCGCAAGCGGGCGGCGGTCAGCCAGCGCGTGCTGGTGACCACGCTGACCAAGCGCATGGCGGAGGACCTCACCGAGTACTTCGCCGATCTGGGAGTGCGCGTGCGGTACATGCATTCCGACATCGACACGCTCGAGCGTCTCGCCCTGGTGCGCGATCTGCGGCGGGGACTGTTCGACGCGCTGATCGGGATCAACCTGCTCCGGGAGGGCCTGGACATCCCCGAGGTGTCGCTGGTCGCGGTGCTCGACGCGGACAAGGAAGGCTTCCTGCGCTCGAGCGTGTCGCTCATCCAGACCATCGGCCGCGCGGCCCGCAACGTGGAGGGGAGGGTCATCCTCTATGCCGACAGGGTGACGGCCTCGATGAAAGCGGCGATCGAAGAGACCGAGCGGCGGCGGGCGAAGCAGGTCGCCTACAACAAGGAGCACGGGATCACTCCGCAGTCCGTCAAGCGCGCCATCCTCGACATGGCCATCCATGCAGTGGCCTCGGGCGCGGACGAGGCGCTGGCGGGGAAGGAAGAGCTGGCGGGATACCTGCCCGAGGACCGCAAGGACGTTCCGAAGGTGATCGCGCAGCTCGAAGCCGAAATGCGCGCGAAGGCCGAGGAGCTTGACTTCGAAGGCGCCGCCATGCTCCGGGATCGGATCCAGGCGATCAAGGACCTCGATCTGGGGATCATGCCCAAGCGGCCCGAAGTGCTGAAGCAGGAGGCGCGCGCCGCCGCGGGCTTGCCGACCCGCCCCGCCGGGCAGAACCGCCGCGGCCGGCCGAACGGACGGCCCGGATCGCAGCGACGCTGAAGCGATGCTCTCCGCTGAGCTGAAGCAGAAGCTCGAGACGCTGCCGACGCAGGCCGGCTGCTACGTGATGAAGGACAAGGCCGGCGACGTCGTGTACGTCGGCAAGGCCGTCAACCTGCGCGCCCGCGTCGGCCAGTACTTCCAGGAGCGCAGCAGCGATACCCGCGCTTTCATCCCCTTCCTCGAGGATCTCCTTTCCGACGTGGAGGTGATGATCACTCCGTCCGAGAAGGACGCGGTCCTGCTCGAGAACGAGCTGATCAAGAAGTACCGGCCCCGCTTCAACGTCAAGCTGCGCGACGACAAGAACTTCATCTCGCTGCGGCTCTCGAACACGCACCCCTACCCGCGGCTGGAGGTGGTCCGGCGCGTGCGCAAGGACGGAGCGCGGTACTTCGGGCCGTTCGCGAGCGCGTCGTCCATCCGGGAGACGCTGAGCATCGTGAACCGCCACTTCCAGCTCCGCACCTGCACCGACTCGGTGATGGCGAATCGGCGCCGGCCCTGCCTGCAGTACCAGATCAAGCGCTGCCCGGCGCCTTGCGTGTACAACGTTCCGCAAGAGGAGTACCGGCGGTCCGTGGAGGAGGTGGCCCTCTTCCTGGAGGGCAAGGCCGACGAGCTGACCGGCCAGCTGCAGACACGGATGAAGGATGCTTCCGGCAAGCTCGAGTACGAGCGTGCCGCCCAGCTCCGCGACCAGCTCCACGCCATCGAGCGCAGCCTGGAGAAGCAGCGCACCGTGCTCGGCGAGCTGCTCGACCAGGACGTACTCGGGTTTCATCGCGAAGGGCCGGCGCTGGAGATCCATCTGCTTTTCTTCCGCAACGGCCGGCTGACGGGCGGGCGCAGCTTCGGCTTCAGCAAGCAGGAGTTTCCCACCGAGGAGCTGCTCTCGAGCTTCCTCGACCAGTACTACGAGTCGGGCGCGCTCATCCCCAAGGAGCTGCTGCTGCCGATGCACCTTCCCGATGCGGAGATGCGCGAGGTCTGGCTGTCCGAGAAGAAGGGCGAGTGGGTGCGCGTGCACGTGCCCGAGCGCGGGGAGAAGGTGCGGCTGGTCGAGATGGCGATGGAGAACGCGCGGCAGAGCTACGAGGAGAAGGCGCGCTCGCAGAAGAGCCAGCTGGAGGCGCTGACGCGTCTACAGTCGAGGCTGCGCCTGCCGCGGCTGCCCCGGCGGATCGAGTGCTTCGACATCTCGACCTTCCAGGGGCAGCTGACGGTCGGCTCTCAGGTCGTGTTCAGCGACGGGGAGCCCGACAAGAGCGGGTATCGCCTGTTCAAGGTGCGGGGCGACGCCGCCGGCGACGACTTCGCCTCCATGTTCCAGGTCCTCACCCGCAGGCTCAAGCGAGGCATCGAGGAGCAGAACCTCCCGGATTTGCTGGTCGTCGACGGCGGCAAGGGGCAGCTGAACGTCGCCCGCGCGGCGCTGAAGGAGGTGGGGCTCACATTACAGGGGGTTCCGCTCGCGGGCCTGGCGAAGAGCCGCGTCCTGGAGGACGAGGAGCGCTTCGCGGCGCGCCAGGGCTTCCGGGTCGCGGAAGCATGGGCGGAAAAGGCCGGGCCCGAGCCGGTGGTGCCGCAGATCGCCGGGGAAGCGGGGACGGCGCCCTCCGCGCCGCCGGAGCCTCCATCGCGGCGCGGCCGCTCGCGGCAGAAGGGCCGGTTCGTGAAGGGCGACATCGAGCGGAGCCCCGAGCGCGTCTTCCTTCCGGGGCAGAAGAACCCGGTGGTCTTGCGCCAGAACACGAGCGAGCTGCACCTGCTCGCGCGCCTGCGCGACGAAGCGCATCGATTCGCCATCACCTTCCATCGCAAGCTGCGCCGCGAGCGCAACTTCCGCTCGGTGCTGGAGGAGATTCCCGGCATCGGCGACAAGCGCAAGCGCGCGTTGCTCGCCCACTTCGGGTCGCTGAAGCGGATCCGCGCCGCCACCGTCGAGGAGATCGCGCAGGTCGAAGGATTCAACCTCCAGCTCGCGGAGCGCGTGCAGCGGTTCCTCGCGGCGCAGTCGGCCGAGGTGGAGGCGCGCGAGGCGGCCGAAGGCGGCGCGGCGCTGGACGGCGGAGCGCCTCCCGAAGCGGGACCGGACGACGGCACGCTGCTCCGCGACCGCGAGGACGTGGCGTTCGACGCCGCCGCGGCGGAGCTCGACGCGCTCGAGGAGGAAGAGGCGCCGGCGCCCGAGCCGATCGACGCGGAACCCCCGCCGGCACAGTGATCGCGCGCAACTGTTTTTCCTTGCTCGCACCGGATACCTGTCCTACAAGGTCGTCCCTCGCAGGACCGGAGTGGAAAGGACCGAGAAGGATGAAGCTTTACCCGAAGATCATCCCCGCCATCGCTCGCGACGTCATCGCATCGCTGATGACGGACGGCGACATCGAGGTGGAGACGATGCGGGTTGCGGATGCGGAGATGGACATGGCCGCCATCCTCAAGGAATATCTCGCGTCCGAAGAGCGCGTGAATCAGGCGACCCGCGAGGCCCTCGAGCGGCGCGGTTATGACCATTCGCGCTTCAATCAGGTGAAGCGCGAGATGGCGGACGTCCGCGGATTCAAGATGGGCGACGAGGGAATCGATTACATCATCAACCAGATGATCGAGTTCTTGCTCATCTCCCGGAACATCGAGGAAGTCTTCGCCGAGGATCACACCATCCGCCGCAAGATCTACCAGGTATTCAAGAAGCATCTCGACGTGGACGAGGACATCGACCGCGAGGCGCGCTCCCGCCTCAAGCACCTCTCCGAGGGCACCCAGGCCTGGGAGGTCGAGTACCAGAAGACAGTCGAGCAGATCCGCCGGAACAAGGGGCTCGTTTAGTCGCGGCCGCCGAAGGCGGCTCAGTCGCGGCCGCCGAAGGCGGCTTAGCGACTGTGTCTTAGTCTGGACCGGGTTGAAACGTGTTCCAGTCACTTCCTCGCGGCGCGCCGCAGTCCGGGAGCGGACACGAGCTGTGCCCGGATGGTTTTTCCCCGCACGTCCCCGATAGCGACCAGCGGCAGGCGGCGCTCGTCGTCGGTCATCCAGAGGTGCGCGGTGCGCCGCACCTTGGGGTCGTCCGTCCGGACGGCATCTCCGTCGAATCGCAGCGTCAAGAAACGGCCGAGCGGCGTGTCGATGCTTTCCTTCGCCGCCAGCTGGCCGGTCAGCTTCCACACCTTGCGTCCGGCGAACACTTCCAGGCAGACGGGCTGTTTCACGGGCACGAGGCGCAGCAGGTAGAGCGTCGAGATCATGTCCCGCACGTTCTCGGTCAGCTCCACCGCCAGCGGCTCCGGCTCGCCATTCCTGGTCGCTTTGACCGCCAGCTTCCCGCTCAGCGGCGGAAAGAGCAACTCTGCGCCGCGGTGGACGTCGTTCTCGTCGACGTCCTCGCGGTAGCGCAGGGGGCTGAAGTCCCGGGCGATCAGGGCGGTTGCATACGTCTCGAGCCGGCCGAGGTTCGTGGATACGAAAGCGTTCGTCTTCGCTCTCGAGCTGAGCTGCAGCGCAGCGCGGGATCGGTCGGAAACAGGAGGCGCCTCTGCGCGGATCTCGAAGGTGCCCACGTCGGCGCCCATGGCGTCGAGGCGGAAGAGGAGCACCTCCGGCGCCGTGGACCTCACGACGGGCAGCTTTTGCGTCGGACAGAGCGCGGCGAGGAGCAGTGCGAGCATGGGCAACATTCCTACCAGACCAGGCCGTTGACGCAGGTATTCAGCGCGCCCCCAGCTTGCGCGCGGAGAGCAGCGCCTCGATGCGCGCGGCCAGGTGTTCGCGCATCTCGATGTAGGCCCGTGGATCGCGAGCGAACCCGCGCAGCGAAGGCGCCACCGCGCGGGCCTCGGCGCGGGCGAGGGAGGGGTCGCCGAGCTGGGCGCAGAGGGACAAGTAGCCATGGTCCGCCAGCGACCGCGAGATCTGCACAAACCGCAGGCTCTCCACCGGCACGTCGTGTTTCCCGCCGATCCGCGCCGGCGTTCCCGGGTAGAAAAGGGTGCCGTCGCCGTTGCCGCCGAACGCCCACTGCGACTGCCAGGGATCGCCTTCGTGGTAGGCGTACACCGTGTCGAAGTACAGCTCGCCGGCGACGTCGTTGACGAAGGCCAGCGTCCCCATCACGCGCGCCGCAGTCGCCGGCGCGTCGATCATGTAGCTTGGCCAGCCGCGGAACGCGGGGTCGAGGATCGGATTTCCGTCGCTGCTGCAGCCGTGGGACATGCAGCTCTGGTACCACCAGAGGCGGTCGTATCTGGCGCGGGGAGCCGCGCGCGAGCAGGTCGCGTTCTTCTCCCCGACGCAGTTGAGCAGCGGGGTCCACTGGTTCACGTCTGCAAGCGCCTCGGTCCAGGCGGTCGTCACCAGGCGGCGTACGTCTGGCGCATCCTCGCGCAGCTCTCGCGCTTTCTCCGCCACGCGCGGGAACGCCGCCGGCGCGGGCTCGTCCTCGACGTACCGGAAGAGCCGATCGAGCCAGCCCCGCTCGCGGAAGTGCTCCTGCCATTGCCGGCGCCAGGATCGCCGCTGCGGCCGGGAGAGGCCGGCGGGCTCGCGCAACTCTACCGCCGTCCAGCGCGCTCCTCCCGGGATCGCCGTGCCGTCGAGGAACGGCGCCACTTCGGCGTCGTAGCCCGTCCAATCGATGCGGACGTCGTCGCCGCGCTTGCTGAACGCGGGAGGATCCTGGGTGCCCCCGAAGAGCGTGATGCCCCGCCGCAGGGCAATCAGGTCGTAGGCGCGGGTCAGCTCGCGCGCCGCATCGACATTGCGGCCGTGTCCCTTCGCGGCCGAGTATCCGGAGAACCCGAACGCGGTGGCGAGCGCCGGCGTAGCCGGCAGATCGAAGGCGCGGACGCGGACCTCTACTGGCACGTCCGCAGACCCGCCGCGCCAGGAGAGCCGGACGGAGCCCGCCAGGCGCGCCGGTCCGGCTCCCCGCGGCACGCAGGCCTCGATGAAGATGGCCTGCGCGCGACCCGAGGCGACGTCGACGGGAAACGCGTTCCGCTCTTCGCCGTAGACGGTGTCTCGGACCGGGATCAAGGCGTCAGGCCATTCGCCGGTTGCGCCCTCTGGCCCGGAAGGATGCTCGAGAACGATGGTGGCGATGCGATACAGGTCGAGATGCGGCTTGCCGCGCGGCGCGGCGGTCAGGCCGGACACCGGGCCTTGCACCACCAACTGCGCTCCGACGCACTCGCCACCGGCGGCGACAAGACGGATGCGCGGGTCCTTGGCCGCGGCCGGAGGGCGCGCATCGGGGCGCACCTTGGCCGATTCGTCCGCGATCCAGATCTGCAGCACAGCGAGGACCCAGAGCATGGCGCGAGAAACTGTGGCGCGCTGCGCCGGACGGCAACGTGTCTCGCGCTGAGCAGTTTGGCGTTACACTGCCGCGATGGCGCCTAGGGACGGTTTCCGCGACCGGGACATGGATGACGAAGACGAAAAGCCGACGGGAAGCACGCTGGGCAGGCGCCGCAAGTTCTCCGAGTTCGAATGCCCGACGTGCAGCGCGCACAATCCGTTCGAGGAGTTCGGGAACGAGGACGAGGTCGTCTGCAACTGGTGCGGCCTGCAGTTCAAGGCCGTGATCGACGACGAAGGAAATCTTAAACTGAAGGAACTGTGAAGGGCGTCGCGCGCAGGGAAGTCCGGCGAGTCGCGGCAGGGGTGCTGCAGGCCCCCGCCGAGGACGACGTCGTCGCCGAAGAGCCGTTGGAGATCCGCGCGCAAGGGGAAACTCTCGCCATCACCATGCGGACGCCCGGGGCGGATCGTGAGCTGGCGTTGGGCTTCCTCTTCGCCGAGGGCGTGATCTCCTCGCGAGACGACGTCGGGCGGGTCGCGCATTGCGGACGCCCCGATCGGGAAGGCTATGGGAACACCATCGACGTCGTGCCGGGCCCTGGAGTGTCGCTCGACATCGATCGTCTGTCCGCCACCCGCCGGGGAACCCTGACCACCTCCGCTTGCGGCGTATGCGGGCGGCGCAGCGTCGACGACGTGATCGCTCGCTGCGCCCCGCTGCCGGTCGCGCGGGGGGCGATCGCGCCGGCGGCGATCCTGACGGCGGTGGAAGAGCTTCGCTCCCGCCAGCCGAATTTCGCCCGCACCGGCGGAATCCACGGCGCAGCCATCCACGACGCCCGCGGCAGCGTGCTCGCCGCCTTCGAGGACATCGGGCGGCACAACGCCGTCGACAAAGTCGTCGGCGCGCTGCTGCTTTCGGGCAGGGTTCCCGGGCCGGATCCGGCGCTGCTGGTGGTGAGCGGCCGCGCTTCCTACGAGGTGGTGCAGAAAGCGTCCGCCGCAAGCGTGCCGGTGATCGCCAGCGTCTCGGCGGCGAGCTCGCTGGCGGTGGATCTCGCGCGAGCGGCGGGAATCACGCTCTGCGGGTTCGTGCGAAACGGCAAGATGACCGTGTATTCGCACCCCGAGCGAATCCGCTGACCGGACGCCGCTTCGGCTCTCTAGTACCGCGCGCCGTAGACCGGAACGGCCGAGCTGAACCCGGTTTGCCGCTGGTCCGCGATCGGTCCTGTGAACGTCCGGTCCGCCGACGAAGCCGCGCTCGCGATGCCGAGGATCAGGCCGACGCCACAACGACGCCCTTCAGCATGCTCGACTCCTTGTTTTCCCCAAACGTGCTGATCCGGGAGTCGGGGCGACAAGGTCCGAGCAATGCAGCGGACGCCTACTTCTTCGCTGCCGCGCGGTTCGCGGCCCGCGCTTCCTTCCTCTTCCGCTGCCGCTCGCGGAAGCCCATCTTCTCCTGTCGCGGCGCGTTGGGGCGGGTCGGGGCGGGGACCCGCGCTGCTTCCTCGAGCGGACGTCCCCATGCGCGGCCCACGGGCTGCTCCGACCGCCTGGAGTCGGCAGCGAACCAGAGCAAGCGTCGGACGACGAGCGTAGCGTACGCGCCCGGCGGAAGGGTGAACGACAGGTTCACCTTCCTCCGCCCGCGGTTCAGCTCGTCGGCGCGCGGCTCGTTCGCCCGGAGCTTGCCGGGGACCACGAACAGCGGACGCTCCTCATGCTTGAAGAAGAGCTGGGGCGTATCGGGAACTCGCAGATCGCGCAGCTCCAGTCCTTGCGCGCGCAGCGCGCCGAGGGCGGATGTGCGCACGAGGTCGTCCTCGAAGCTCGACTCCGGCGCGAGCAGCGGAAACGGCGTGGACCACAGCTCGTCGCGCAGGGCGCGGGGAAGGGCGCGGGGGAACAGCAAGGACCCCGCCTGGTAGCGCAGGCCGATCAGATCGGAGGCCGGCACGCGCGCGGCGAGGTAGCGCTTGACGCCCTCGTTCCAGATGAAGCTCTGCAGCTCGAAGAGCGCCAGCGTCCGCACGCGGCGGTCGATGTGCAGGAAGGCTCCTTTGAAATCCTTCGGATCCTCGCGCAGCGGCCGCAGCACCGGCGCATAGCGCTTGCCGGCATCGTGTGGGGCGCGCAGCTGCCACTCGCCCCAGTGGTCGCGCCAGAACGCTTTCACCTTGGCATCGTCGCTGCGATCGAGCTCGCTGGGAGTGGCGAGGAAGGCCTTGAGCGCGGCTTCCCAATGGCCGCGCAGCAGGTGGCGAGCCAGGAAGCCCTGTCCGTGCTTGAGGAACCCGAAGCGCTGCGAGTCGAAGTAGTTCACCACGCCGGCACGCTGCACCTCCGCTACGCTCTCCGGCACGCGCTCCGCCTCTTCGGCGGAGAGGTCGCGCACGGTCACCTCGAATCGGTTGGCGGAGATGTTCGCGGAGGTGAGCGGTTGCGCGGTCCGGCCGATGAGCTTCAGACGCAGATCGCCGCTCTGCACGACCTCGGACGCGCCGAGCGCACCGCCCAGCACGCCGACGAGTTGCTCGGTGCGGCCCTGCTTGTCCTTCAGCCCGCAGACAGAGAGGTCGCGGCGGCGCACGGCGAATTCCTTCGAGATGCGCTCCAGCGCCTGTAGCGTCGAGACCTTCTGCTTGTCCATCCGGTAGACCCACACCGGTCCTTCCGGTTCCGGCTCGAATCGGAAGCCCTCGCGCACGATGAAGTCTTCGGGGCGCTGCTTGATCTTCACGCGGCGCGGTTACCAGAAGGTCAAAGTCTCGTAAAGCGCGGCCGCGATGGTATCTTCGACTTCCGGGGGGAGCTCGTGTCCGTCTGTCCAGTGTGCTTCCACGAGAGCGAGCCGGTCGCCGGCCGTTGCCCGTCCTGCAGCGCGCCGCGCGTTCTCGCGTCCTCGGACAGGGAGGCGGTCATCCCACCGCGGCCTTCCGCGCCGCACATCGCCTCCGCACCCCGGCTGATCCTCAAAGGGCAGGGCGGCGAGATCACCGAATACCCGTTGGGCGACAGCAGCGTGCTCGGACGGAGCACCACGGCATCGGTGCGGCTCGCCGATCGCGAGGTCTCCCGCAAGCACAGCCAGATCGACCGCGAGGGGAACGACTACGTCCTGCGCGACCTGGGTTCCTCGAATGGCACCTTCCTCAACGGAAAGCGCATCGTCGGACCGGCGAAGCTCGGCGACGGCGACGAGGTGCTGATCGGGACCTCGAAGATGGAGTTCCGCCTGACGAGCGGGGCTCAAAACGGGAACAACGCCGAGATCGTGCACACGGGAAAGCCGGGCGTGCTCGAGGGCGTGGTCGCGCGCACCTCAGCGAAGGCGACCTTCCTTCCCGTCGAGCAGGTCCAGGACGTGGGGCAGCTCAAGCGCGACTACGAGCGGCTGCGCGTCGGGCACGAGTTCTCCACCTACGTGCGCCTGGAGCGCGACCTCAACGAGCTGCTCAGGCGCATCCTGGAGATCGCCTTCGATCTGATCCCCTGCGACAACGGCGTCATCCTCCTGCGCGACCCGCACTCGCAGGAGCTGGTCATCCAGGCCATGAGGCAGCGCAAGCCGGGCCAGGGCAAGGTGCTCGTCTCGGACACGCTGCTGGCGCAGGTCCAGCTCACCAAGGAAGGGGTGCTCACTTCCGACGCCATCGCCGACAAGCGTTTCCAGGCCTCGCAGTCGATCATCGCGCTCGGCGTGCGCAGCGCGATGGCCGTTCCCCTGCTCACCTCGTCCGGCGAAGATGTGAAGGGGATCATGTTCCTCGATTCCCGGGAGCGCATCGCCGCCTTCACCACCAAGGACCTGGAGGTCCTCTCGGCCATCGCCGCGCAAGCCTCCGTGGCCCTGGAGAACAGCGAATACGCGCGCGCCCTGGAGTTCGAGGCGACCCAGCGCGCGCAGCTCGCCCGCTTCCTTTCCCCCGCGCTGGTGGAGCAGGCCGCGCGGGGAAGCATCGAGCTGTCCAAGGGGGGAGCGCTGAGCGAGCTCACCATCCTCTTCAGCGACGTCCGCGGGTTCACCCGCATCTCCGAGAAGCTGCCGGCGCAGGAAGTGGTGCGGATGCTGAACGACTACTTCGAGCTGATGGTCGACATCCTCTTCGAGCATGAAGGCATCCTCGACAAGTTCATCGGCGACGCGATCATGGGCCTGTGGGGAGCGCCGGTGAAGCGTCCCGACGATGCGACCAACGCGGTGCGAGCCGCGGTGAAGATGCAGAAGCGCGTGGCGGAGTGGAACGAGGAACGGGTCGCCCAGGGCAAGGAGCCGATCCGGATCGGCATCGGCCTGCACACCGGACAGGTGGTGGTGGGAAACATGGGGTCGTCGAAGGCGCTCAGCTACACCGCCATCGGCGACGGCGTGAACCTGGCCTCGCGCCTCTGCGGCATTGCCGGCGAGGACATGATCGTGATCTCGGAAGAGTGCGCGCAGCGGGCGGGGAAGGACAAATTCGTCCTCGAACCACTGCCGCCCGCGAAGGTCAAGAACCGGGAGGCGCCGGTGGAGATCTACCGGGTCATCGAGGCGCTGGAGTAGGGCGACGCAGGGCGGCGCGTCCGAGCGCCACTTCTCTTCGCAAAGCGGTTGTGCGGCGCCGTGCAAGTGGTGGTGGCTTTGCAGGAGCGTGGCCTTCCGCGGCCTGAAGGCCGCGGTGTTTAGTTGACAGAAAACTTGCGCGATCAATCACCTAGGCCACACTGCCCCACATGGCGGATCCCGTCGCCCCCAAGTCCCAGCCTCCGCTCGGGAAGAAACGCGCCATCCAGCGCTGTCCGAACTGCGATATCCGCTGCGACGTCAGCCTGTTCGTCGAAGGATCGCTCGCGCGCTGCGGGCATTGCGGCGTTCGATTCGAGGTCCATCGGGAAGGGAGCGTCCCGCCGGCGCGCCAGCAGACTCCCGCGAAACCGCCCAGGGCCGCCGTCGCGCCGGAGCCGCCGCTGCCGAGGCTCGAGGGGTTCATCGTCCTCGAGCGGATCGGCCAGGGCGGCATGGGGGAGGTGTTTCGCTGCAGCCGCGACTCCGACGGGCTCCTGGTCGCCGTGAAGATCCTCACGCCGCAGATGGCGGCCGTGCCCGACTACGTCCGCCGCTTCGGGCGCGAGGCGGCCGCCATGGCGCAGCTCGATCATCCCGGCATCGTTCGTCTTCTCGGGCGCGGCAAGGCGGGACAACACGTCTACATCGCGATGGAGCTCATCGACGGCGAGTCGTTGCGGACGTGGGCACACCGGAACCGCCCCACGGCGCAGCAGCTGGCCATGCTTCTGGCGCAGGTCGCCCACGCGTTGACGTACGCGCACGCGCGGGCCGTGGTCCACCGCGATCTGAAGCCCGACAACGTGCTGGTGACCAAGGACCTGCGCACCAAGGTGCTCGACTTCGGTCTGGCAGGCCTGCACGCCGAGGGCGCCCAGTGCCTGACGCAGAGCAACGTCGCCATGGGCACCGCCAACTACATGGCCCCCGAGCAGCGCAAGGACGCCAAGCGCGCGGATCACAAGGCGGACATCTATTCCTTCGGCGTGATGACGTACGAGTTGCTCACCGGCGAGCTGCCGGTGGGAAAGTTCCCGCCGCCCTCGAAGGTGGTCAACGGCCTGGACCCTCGCTGGGACGCGTTGATCGAACGCTGCCTGGAGTCGAATCCGGCGGGACGCCCGCACAGCGCGCTGGAGCTGGCGCACGCGCTCGAGGCGCTCGCCGGAATGGCCAAGGCGATGCAGCTCGCTCCGCGGACGCGCAAGAACACGCGCAAGTCCGGCGTCTGGTCCTGGCTGGGGCTTACGACCGCCATCGCCGTGGTGCTGGGGGTGGCCGGGCTCAAGGTGTCGCAGGACCACAAGTCGCCGAGGCCGTCCCTGGCGCGAGCGCTTGCGAAGAAGCCGGGTCCGAGGTTCCGCTAGATCAAGCTTTTTTCGACCCGCTCCGCGGCTTGTAGAACAGCACGACCGTCAGGCAGTGGAATTCGTTGTCGCTCGACTGCGTCACGGTCCGGTCGACGACTTCCAGATCCGCGTTCGCCCGCAGCCATCGCGTCACCTGCTCGCCGAGGTCGTCGCGCTCCTTCGCCTTGGTCGCGGAGAACACCTTCACGCCCGTGAACATCCCGCCCCTCCGGGTGCTGGCCAGCAAAATCATCCACCGCCCGCCCGGATGTCAAATCAGCGGGGTTGCCGAAGGGCGCCGCAACGCCCACCGTAAGAGGCTCTTCCTCGCCTATGCAACGGACCTGATGCAGCGCGACCCGCGGCGCGCGGCCGAAAACGCTTCATCCCTCCTGCTCATCGGGTACCTCATCCGCTCCTTCGAGGAGGACCTCGAGGGCCGCCAGATCGCTGCGAACAGTCCAGTGCTGCACTAGCCGCTGCCGTACGAAGTGCGGCTTTGCGGCCATGTTTTTGGGCTGCCGGCCTCTGGCACGGCAGGCTAGCGATACCTACGTTGGCGCCATGCCGCCGGCCACCGTGCCCTCCCGAGATGTGCTGCACCGGCTGCTCGATGGCCTGCAGACGCTCATCCGCGAGCATCTCGCGCTCGCCCGGGTGGAGTTGAAGCAGGATCTGCGGACGATGGGGAGGGACCTCGCGACCGGCGCGGCCGGACTGCCGCCGCTAGCGGCGGGATTCCTGCTCCTGATGTTCGCGATCGCGTCTCTGCTCTCGCTCTGGATTCCGGCATGGGCCGCGTTCGGGATCGTTGCCCTGGTGAACCTGGCCGCCGGCGGCGCGATCACCTGGTCGGGCTCGCGGAGCATCGCGCGCGACCGCATCGAAATGCCCTGTACGGCCGAGGAGATCCGGCGCGACCGCGAGTGGATGGCGGCGCTGAAGCACGAGGCGCGCGGCAACTCCGCGAGCGCCCGCGCGACCGGGGCCCTTTCGCAGCCCGGATCCCGACCGGACGTGACGCCGCAGTGATTCGCAGGAGGATCGATGCCTGAAAACCCCAGGGACGCCGAGGCCATCCGGGCTGGAATCGAGCGTGCCCGGCAGGAGATCGAGCAGTCGGTGAACGCGCTGCGCGCGAACGTGTCGGACACCCTGAACTGGCGCAGCTTCGTGCGCCGGCACCCCGGCGCGACCTTCGCGGGAGCGATGGTCGTGGGCCTCCTCATCGCCCGCGCCACCACGAGGTGAACCGTGGCCGAGACGCGCAGCAAGACGCAGCTCCCGATGTCCGAGATCAGCGCGCCATCGGCGGAGGAGGCGGCGCGCGCCTTTCAGCGGGGGGTCGAGCTGGGCCGCGAATACGCGGAAACGGCCCTCCGCCGCGTCGCCGCCTGGGCGGAGGAGAACCCCGGCCAGCTGCTGCTCGCAGGGGTCGCCGTTGGGTTCCTGCTCGGCAAGCTCCTGTTCTCCCGCCCGCGCAGCCCGGCCGAAGAACTCGGTTGACGCGTCAGCGCTCCCGGACGGGGGCGCGGACCACCGGCTCGGCGCGCGCCGCTGGAGACAGTCCAACTCCGTGGCGGTACACGAGGGCTCCACCGAGAAAGGCTTCCACCATCAGAACCGAGGCCGCCGCGAACGTGACGGCCAGATACATCGTTCGCGCCCGCAGGGGGAGCGCCAGTTTCGAGACGGCCCGCCAGACGGCAACCGGCAACCAGATCCCGGTGGCGACGTACCCGAGCGCTTCGTGCAGGTGCAGCAGCGCCTCGCCCGCGGCGCTGTGCGCCCCGAGACCCGCTTCCGCGCCCCAGCCGCTGGCCACCGCGAGCAGGGCGAAGCCTGTGCCAAGGAGCGTCGTCCACCGGCCTGTGTAGAGGAGCGCTTCACGCCGCAGGAGCAGGCCGAAGACGTCGGCGACCGGAGCAATCAGCAGGAGCCCGACGGCGAAGTGCACGAGGAAAGGGTGGAGCTCGCCACCGGGCATCGGGCCATCCTGCCGGTCGCGCCGGGACGAGGCAAATCACTAGCCGCGCGGCCGAAGGCGGGTTTGCGGCTACGCTTGAGCGCCAACACTCGCGGGCCGGTTATGAAACGTGTTCTAGTCGGGATGGCGGGCGACGACCACCGTATGGATTCCGCCGCGAACGAAGAAATCGCCCGTCACTTCGCACCGCCGGGGTTTCAGCGCTCCGACGAGATCATCCAGGATGCGATTCGTGACCGCCTCGTGGAACGCGCCTTCGTTGCGGTAGCTCCACAGGTACAGCTTCAGGCTCTTCAGCTCGACGCAGGTTTGATCGGGAACATAGACGATGCGGATGGTGGCGAAGTCGGGCTGCCCTGTCATCGGGCACAGGCAGGTGAATTCCGGGCATTCGAAGCGGATTTCGTAGTCCCGCCCCGGGCTGGGATTCGGGAAGGTAGCCAGGGACTTGCCTGGTTCCGTCACCTTCCTCGGCTCCAGGTCGGCTTTCATCGTGCGAGCCATTGGCGGACCTCGTACCAGGAAACCGCCGGCCGCCGCTACCCTCGGGACGGCCCTGAACGGTTGCGGGGAGGTGTAAGGTCGTGTACAACAACGCGCCATGTCGAGAAAGGCCGACCCCAGCAGTCGCCGCTCTCCGCGCCGTCGCAACCAAGAAGGCAACCCGCAGGACCCCCACCTGCGACCCAACCGGAAGGAGCCCGCCGAAGTCGATTCGGACTTCGGGATCTGCCTGGCGCTCGCTCCCGCGCTGCGCCGCCGCAGCGATACCTAAAAAGCTCAGACAATCGTAGGGTTGCTCTTCTGTGGCCCCGTGAAAACCGTTGCGGCCATGGACACGACCGCGACCGATAGCCGCCCGACCTTTTCCCGCCTGACCGAGGGGAAGACGCGGCACTCCTGGCGAGCAGCAGTTCCAGTCGTCGTCGTCCTCGTGGCCATCGTGGCCCTCGTCGCCTATCTGGCGTCGCGCCTCAGCTCGTACTCGCAGCGTGCCGATGTCGCGGAGCGCGATGCCAACCAATACCGGGATCAGGTGGCGGCGATCACCAAGCAGGTCGGTGACCTGCAGAAGGACGTGACGCTTGCCCGCAGCCCCGGCCGCACGACCGTGATCCTCGAGGCGGCGCAGCCTGCCAAGGGGCAGGGAGGAAAGAAGAAGGCTGCCACCCCTGGCGGAGCTTGGGCCGCCGTGGCGTGGGGTGAGCTGCCGAGCGGCAAGACCTGGATGCGTGTGAATTCCTACGGATTGTCTCCGAGCCTCGAGGGAGGCAA